>Ga0196963_10000221_pt1 | contig 53668 bp, 80 predicted proteins | sample S1_5metaG_FD_148600 | JGI IMG/M metagenome (GOLD analysis project Ga0196963, IMG submission 148600) | Soil microbial communities from Anza Borrego desert, Southern California, United States - S1_5 | ecosystem: Environmental > Terrestrial > Soil > Desert | place: USA: California | collected... | reverse complement strand
TGACGTGGCCAACTTTGTTCGTGCGGAAGATCGGCCGCTCATCCAAGTCGGTTGACGCGCGCAGATAGGCGTCGATGCGACGTGTCATCGTCGCCAGCTCCTCGAGCGTGCGAAGACCCTTACGGACTGATCGCACAGCCGGAATGGCGCCGACGACGGCACTGATCGCGCCACTGGCGACGACCGCTTGAATAATGGCTGGGTAATCCATGGCCGCTACATCACCGACTCGCGCGATCGGCGCAATACCGTTTCGAATGAGAGGCGTACCGGCGCCGCAATCACTTCGCGCATCGGATTGAGATACGGCGCGGTATCAAACTCGGTGCTGATCACGCGCTGAATCAGGAACGATCCTGAAATGTTCGTCGGGGCACCAAGATTCAACGTCACCGTCTTTCCACTGCGAAGTTTTGGATCTCTCGAGCGGAACGTAATCGTCCGAAGTTTCCTGCTGTACGCCGCCAGTTCCGCGTCGCAGGCGGCCGTCAGCTGCGCGACAGTTTCGATCGACGGTTCGTCAAGGAGTTCTTCGTGCACGCCGTCGCCGCCTTCGACAGCCGCCAGCGCGGCCTGCGCGGCCGAATCGTTGCGGACGACCATGATGCGCACCGGCCCGCCTTTGTCGACGGGATAGGTCAGACCCGAAACACCCGACAGGAACGGCGCCGTGACAACACCAGAGCCGCCTTGGATGGGCGCCAGAATGGCTCCAACGGCGTAGACCTTAATGGTCCCCGTCGCGGGCGTGGCCGGTGACCCTGCGATCGTGTAGGTGAACGTCGTCGAGCCAGTCACCGTGATCTTGTGCGAGCCGTTATATTCGGACTGTTCTGCGCCTTGGATTGTGACCACGTCGTTCGTGGCGAAACCGTGGCTGCCCGTCGTGGTCACCGTCGCGGTCGTTCCGCTACGGGTGATCGTTGAGTCCTGGCCGCCAGGGATACCGGTCAGCGTGGTGCCACTGATGCCGTTCCACCGAACTAATAAGCTGCCGGCCTTCAACCACCCGACCGTCGGCCAGCCGGTGACGCTGCTCAGCAAGAGACTCGTGTCTCCGGTGATCGCACCGATCGTGCTCTGCGTCAGCGCCTCTCGCCCGAGGCTCGTGTCGGGCGTGTTGTCCGTGTACGTCGTCGCGCTGTTGTCATCGAGCGTGGCGACGTATCGGAAGACGCTCCCACCGGCCTCAGTGCGATAGATGATCCGCTTCGTGACGCCCGCACCACCGGTCGGAATCGACGTCAACGCGATCTTGTTCGCGCCGGCGGTATTGGTCAGTGGGATGTAGTGGCCCAATGCGGAATCCGCCACCGCGTCGGTAAAGGTGGTCGAGACGTTGTCCGTCAGCTCGCCAACAAACTGATACGAGGTGCCGCCAGCGACCGTCCTGTAGATACGACGAGCCAGCGTGCCAGTAGGCCCGACGGGAATCGAGGTGAGGCTGTGCGCCTGACCGCCGGCGGTGGACGTGCCCCGGGCTGTCTCTGCGCCGAGCTCGGTGTCCGCCTTGTTGTCGGTATACGACGTCGTACTGTTGTCCGCGATTTCGATCAGCAACCTGTAAACAGATCCACCCGCTTCCGTGCGGTAGATCAAACGGCTGATGGTGCCGGACGGTCCCGTCGGAATGTTCGTCAGGCTGATTTGTTCACCAGACGTCGCCGAAGCGGAGGGCTGGCGGGACTTGTCGAGCTCTACGTCCTTCGCGTTGTCCGTAAACGAGGTCGTGACGTTGTCCTCGAGCGTGCGCAACAGGTAGTGCGCCGACCCGCCAGCTTCGGTTCTATATACGTAGCGCCTCGTCGTCCCAGTCGGCCCAGTCGGGACGGTCACCGTGTGCTGTTCCCCTGGTTGCGCGTACAGCGGTCCGGACTGCAACGCCTGGTCTGGCACGACATCGTTGAAAGTCGTTGTGCTGTTGTCGTTGATCTGGCCAACCAGGTAATACGCCCCACCGCTCCCCGCACCTACTCGCGTTCTGTACACGCGCCGGGAGTCCGTGCCGTTGGGGCCGGTCGAGATCCCAGAGATCGAGCAGTTGCCGCCCATCGTGCCGGCTGCTGACGTCGCAACGGCACCGCTGACCGTGTCCAACGCGCCGCTGCTGGCCGTGTAGACGGTCGGCATTCGAAAGTACGGCTGGCCGGCATATGCGCCCGAGAAGCTGCCAGTCGAGAACACCTGCCACGTGCAACCGGACGGCAGTGCGTTCGCGGTAATGTTGACGTTCGCTCCGTGATTGGTCAGTTCAGCGGCGTCTGACCAACTCGATTCACCATAGATGGGGTGAATCCAGCACACGCGAATGCGAATGTTGAGTCCTGTCGCGCCCCCGGTGCTGCCGACACTCGGCGTCGCCGCTTGCGAACCGTTATGGGTGTACGACGTCGCAGACCCGCCGAGAATCTCGCGGCCTTCGTCATCGACGAAACCTACTTTGTAGTGATAGGTGCCTTTCAATGGACCGATGGCCGTCGCTGTGCAGGTTGGGGCGCCAGGACCGCCTGGCGTCGAGGCGGTGCGGCCACCAGCGCTCGTCGGTGCCGATTCACCAAACGGCGATCCAAAAGTGACCCGGTAGCTGTAAGCGCCGACTAAGTTACCGAGCGTGTTGGAGATGGCTGATGCGGACGGCGTCGACCCAGCCGCGGTGCCTGACGCCGTGCGCGTGGCGATGCTGCCGCCCTCTGTAATACCGAACGGCGTCTTGAAGGCGACGCGGTAGCCATAGTTCCCGATGAGTCGTCCGATCGTGCCGGCGGCGGCTAAAGACGGCGCACCTGGCGCGGCGACGGCTGTCGCCGTCCGGCCAAACGATGCGCCCGCCGTCGTCTCTCCGAGGGACGTCACATACGTTGTGACGTAGAGATAGGCGCCGACCAACGGACCGATCGCGCCACTCGCGGCCACGTTGGCATTCGTCGGAGGCGCGAAGGCGGTTCCAGTCACAGATCCGGACTCAGGCCCCGGAGTCGTTTCGCCCTGCGCATTCGCGAAGGCAATTTTGTATTTGAAGATTCCGGCCAACACGCCGACCACGCCCGATGCGACATTCGCTGAGGGCGCGCTTGCCGGGCCGGCGACGTTGCCCAGAACCGTCGACGCGACGCCGCCGAGGTGACGCCCCGTATAGGCGCCCTCGTTTTCCGTGTTCTTCAGTGATCCGCCGTTCGACTCGAACATCTCGGCGCTCTCAACTGGGATCGATGTATCGGTGCTTGAGATGTGCTCGAGCGCCGACGTCCCATGGCCGATGCCGCGCATCCGTGTGCGGACTTGAGACACGTCACCGGTATGTGCCAACCCGCGTGCCGTGGTCGTGGCCAACGTCGCGTCGGAGATGTCGTTCGGGGCCTCGGAGGTCTCCGTTAAGAAAAAGTGCAGGTCGAGCGCATAGTCGATGTAGAAGTTGCCGCCGATCTCTGCGCATAGCCGCTGCAAGGCGCGGCTCGGCAACTCGTTATCGCATCGGAACTCCGGCACAGTCGCCAGTCCGAGCACGACGTTGTTCGAGGTGATCCCGGACGTGAATCCACTGATGATCTGTTGGGCTATCGTGCTGGCGCTGGTATTAACCCAACGCTTGGTCACCCGACGCCGATTGAGCTTCCACGTGTAGTCTTGGCACGTCACGTGGTAGGCAACGTTGGCCAGGATGCCCTCATAGAACTGCTGCACGCTCATCACGTGGCCGGCAAATTCCCGCTCCGCGGTTGGACCGCGAAGCACCTGCACCACCTCGCCTTCCGTCGGCATGTAGCCGACACACGTGAAGGTGCATCGGTTCGGCGCGTCGTTCAGGACGTCTTCCACCTCCAGCGAACCGAGCCGAATGTTGCTGGTCCGATCGGTGCCTCCGAGCGCAACGGTGACGGTGGTTTCGCCGCGGTGACGTTGTGCAAGGAACCCGTTCGGCGTCAGCAGACCAGCCAGCAGTCTGGCGATGCGCCTCGTTATCGACCCCGTCGGGTTGACGGCGCCTGTTAATCGGCGAAAGCACACGCGCGCCAGCGCGCCGGCCGACGCCACAGATCCGGATAGTGCGACAAGTCGGACTTTCAGCAGATCCAGCACACCGCTGGCCGTGACGGTCCCAACCAAGCCGCGTTGGACGCGCTTACCGCAATTGCCGATGCCAGAGGCGAGCGACCTCCCGATCGCGCGCGTGACCTGGCGAACCCAGGTGCTTGTTGGCATCACGGCGCTCGTGAGCATCCGCCCGATCGTTCTCGACGCAAAGGCACCGGCGGACGCCACGGCTCCAGTAAGGCTTTTCGTGAGCCCATTGAAGTCCTGACCACCTTTACCGAAGTAGCCCTGCCCGGGTGCGTAATGCCCAAACATCGTCGTGATAATTCCGAAGGGTGACCGTCAGCCCTTCGCGGCGAGGTCTTTGGCTATACGCGCTCTGTTGTAGATCTCGGCAATGGCTTTTCTGTCCGCGCTGGATAGCGCGTCATCAAGCCGAGCGCGTTCACTCGCGTCCATCTGGGCCTGCCTGGTCCGTTGATTCACCAAGTAGCCATCCACCTGATCGTGAAGCAGTTGCAGTGGCGACTCGCCGCGCGAACTGAGTTCTGCCGCACGTGCCAGCGTGGCGTGTTCGGCGTCGGTCAACAACAAGTGGAACGCGCCGTCTGCTAATTGCGTGATACGCATAAAGGCTTTCTCCTCGCAAGGTTTATGAGAAAACGGCGACGTTCCACCGGTTTGCTCCGTAATAGAGCATCGCTGTCTTCAATGGAGTGAGGACGGCGTTGGTGCTGCCTGGCGTCGTGAACCGATTGACGCTGGTCGACGAGCTGCTCTCGTAAACAAGGGTCAAGCTGCGTGTCGTCGACTGGTTCGACAGATAGACGACGTCGCCGTCCGCACCCGCCGCCATACCGGTAATGCTGCGATCGGCGCCGGTCGGCGTCACGAGCAAGAAATTACAGTTGGAGAATCCAGTGGGGTTGTAGTTGTTCGCGTCTGCGCTCAGATTGATGTCAGACGCCACCACCAAGCGTTCGCGGCCCAGCAAATGCACGATGCCATTGCCGTCGATCTTGAAGCGCTCAGTTCCACCAACGACGACCGAATATACGTTCGCCGCGCTCTCGTAAAGATAGGTATCGCCAGACAGCCCCACGCCGTCGAGATAAATCTTCTGACCTGAGGTCAACCCGATCGCGCCGGCGGCCTTGACGTACCCAGCCGACTGGAGGTTCGGAAAGTTAATTCCTGCCTCAATGTCCGTGATGACCTTGTTCGTGATGGACGCAGCAATCTGATCGCCGACCTGGATCGACCGAGCTCCAGAACTCTCGGTTTGCCGCACGATCGCGAACGCGTCTGCGGTGATCCCTGTCACACGCACAATCTCGGCGTTGCTGGGATCAGGAATGGTGTTCGCCGGCCATACCGTTGCATTAAACGGTGTGGCCGGAAAGCGCGTCCCGTGCCCAGCCTGTACGTCCAGCGACGTGCCCGAGTTGGGAGGCGTCGGTGCCGTCGCGACGGTCGAATAGGCGAAGTTCTTGTGGGCGTCGAACATGACCGGTTAGCTGCCCGCGGTAAACGTCACGTCGTACGTGAATTGAATCGAGTCCCCATTCACCACGTTTATGGGGCTGAAGACCGAGCGATCCCACAGCACACCGCCGCCGGTCGCCGCTTGCGACATCAACCCGTGTTCGGTAATCGCGCCGGATCCATCGAAGGTCACCGTCCCGACGGAACGGAAGATGTTCCCCGTTGCGCCTTCCGTGGTGGTCCCGGTGGCGCGCGTCGAATCTGGATTCAGGATCGTGGTGCTTTCCGTCTGCAGCGCCGTATCGCCTGCGGCTTCGGCATTAGTGCCCGTGCCGACGGCGTGATACTTCATGTTTTCGAGTTCGACGCTGTTCTGCCATGCGTCGACCAGGAAACCCACGCCAGCCGTCGTGACGACTCGCGTCGATACGATGCCGTAATCGATCCACTCCCCGGCGGCGGTTCGCACACGTGCGCGCAACACAGAGAGCACCACCGGCACGCCCATCGCGCGTGCAAAGAGCGCGGCCGCCAGTCTCGGATAATCGGGCAACCGGTTGGCGACGAAGTTCTTCACGCGCCACGCCAGCGGCGCCTTGGTGCAGCGTCGCCGCTGCGCACGCACCGTCCCATTCAGCGCCATCGTTCGGGAAACTCCAGCCATGTGTTCGCACTCCTTTTTCTGCGTCAAACATCGGAAACGACCAGAACGACAAAACGGCCTGCAAGTCGCGCGTGGGTGCGCGAGCCGCAGGCCGTTCTCGTCCTGACCGTTCCCTGTGTGCTGTCTCAGCGCGCCGGAACGCAGCGCCTTGGCATGTGCGAAGAGGGTTTGCAACCCCTCAACGCCCTGGCTGAGTCAACGTCGGTTCGTTTATCTCGTCATCGTCTCGAATACGTGTTCGTGAGTCCTGACCGTCGCGCGATCGAATCCTCGATCATGCGCGTCATCTGGTTCATGCGATCCGGGCTGTCCCACCAGCTGCCCTGCGCGTTGATGGTGATGTGCGTCGGGCCACCAGGGGTCGCCATGCCTGGAAACATTGCGCCTGCAGACGGCATCGTCGGCGTCGCGGCTGGCCGCAACATGTTGGCCAGCGAGCGCATGTTGAAGTTGTTGATCAACCGGTGCTCCACCTCGAGGGCTTCAGGCGTTAGGTTGCCGTTGATCCAGTTGTTCTTGTTTTGCCGGAGTTTGAAAATCTCAGCGTCGACATCGTCACCGGCGACGGTGTTCCACCCAGGGGTGATGATGTCGCGCAGCTTCTTTTCTTCCTCGATCAATTCGCTGATGCGCGTCTTTGCATCAGCGGCCGCCCTATCGAGGCCTTCGATGAATGAGTCCTTCGGGAATTCCTTCTCGAACTCTGCCGCCAGCGCCGCGACGGCAGCACGATTTAAATAAAACTCTGCACTCAACTGCTCGGAGGCCTTCCGCAATTTGTCCGCCGACGCGGCCTCAGCGTCTTGGGCATTTTTTACCTTCACCATCTCCAGCTCGAGATGAGCCAGTGCCACCGCCAACTGGTTTGCGTCGTTCGGGTCCATCGCTGGGCCGAGAGGGCCATCGACGACCCATCGTTTGTCCAGCGTCCCGGAGCTGGACTTCGGATCCTTCCCAATCGGTGGACGATCGCCGGGGTTCCCCCTGCGCACGTCTCCAGCGAAGTCGAAACTGTCCCTGATGCTCTTGCCGGTAAAGATGTCCCTCATCTCCGCCAGTGAATTGACCAGGTTCACTTTCATGTTTTGGAGGACGCGATCGAACGCTTTGTCAGCGCGATCGATCTGCTTGATCATTTCGTCGGTATAGACCGGCGCGTTCGTCATCAGCTCGTCAAAACCGCTGTCAATCGCAGCCAGCGCCTTTTCGCCCTTTGCGCCCATCGCCTCGAGCCTGAGTTCTAGTCGTTCCGTCGGGCTCTCCACTGCCGCAATCGCAAGCGCTAGGTCCCTGTAGCGGGCGATGGGATCGCGCGCGTTGAATTCATCAAAGCTGATATTGAGTCTCTTGAGGACCCCCAGTAGTCCTGCATCGCCTTGGGCGAGACGATCGGTCAACGAGACGATGCCAGCCAAGGCGCCGGCGGCATCGCCGCTTGATTGCGTGACCGCATATGAGAAGCGCTGGAACTCTTCAGACGAGGCGCCGATCCGTTTGGATGCGGAGTCGATCTGATCGATTTCGGCGATGATCTGTTTCCCGAACCCGATTACCGCCTGAGCGGAGAAGTAACCCGCTAACGCTTTGCCAAACTGGGCGACGCGGTTCTCGAATGAGTCGAGCTGACCGGTGACGTTTTTCACACCGGTAACCATCTCGCTCGTATCCGCGAGAATGCGCACGATCAAGGCCGCAATCGGTTCAGCCATTCGCCTTCGGTTTCAACCCCAACACTGTCTCTGGCGTCCACGGCATTTCGGATCCGCCGAACATCTTCAGCAGCATCGTGACGAGCCACACCGCCTCAGGCGCCGGATTCGTCAGCCGCCACATATACCCGGCGTGCATCTTGAGCAGCTCGCCGGGCGTCATCTCATCAATCGCCGCCGGCGACAGCGCCAGCGGTCCGTAGGCGACCGGTTCTACGCGGTCGAACCAGTCGCTGACGCAGAAGGCTCGGAGCCGTCCTTGCCGGAACCAGGCGAGCCGCTCCCTGTCTCCGGCGAGGCTTTTCCCTCTCGAGAGAACATCCCCGCCTGCACCACCGCTTCCGCGAACATCGGCGCCAGGTCTTTCAGGGTTTTGCCCCGCCCAAACCAGTACTCGTCAAGCAAGTCGCACACGTCATCGATGGACAGCTTCGGCTCCAGCCGCTGGCGAAATGCCTCGTCCTCGTGGAGTAGGGCCCCCCACAGCAGCCAAGCCGCGGATGCGGCGCTGGCGTGGGTGATCAGCAACTCGCCGAGGATGTGGCCCGATCGCTCTTCGACGAGGCGCAAGGCCCGCGAGCCGTAGCGCATCGTCCGCTTACGATCGAGGTGGATGGTCGGTTCCACGATTACGCCTCGGCGCGCGACAGATTGCCGGCCGACAAGAAGCGCAGTGTGCTCTTCGCGAGCTCGCCGTGTGACCCGCTCAACGGCGCGTAGCCTTGGAAAAAGCAGGTGCCGTGGTATTTCGGGTTGTTGACACCGGTGGTGTTCCCGTTCGGCCAGCCCTGGAAGACGCCTTGGGTGCCGATCAACGCGAACATAATGTCATCGACGGCGCCGTTGTCGTAATCCTGCTTGAACTGGATCGTGCCGCCCCACTTCTTGATACCGCCTTTGTTCGCCTCGGTCGTCGAGCCCATGCCGTTGTCTTTGACGGCCTCGGCCTCGTAATCGAGGTTGATCTGCTGCACGTAGGCGGAGATGTCATTCCCACCGACCGTGACGCTCACGTTGGTCAATACGATGCTCGCCATTGCGTTCTCCTAAACGATGCCGACGACGACAATGAATGGAAACGACGGGCCGGTCCCGCCGATGGTGTAGTCGACGCGCCAATGCGTGTCGGTGATGGCGCCGGCTGCGGACAGCAGTTGACTGGTCTTGCCGGTCGCCTGGTCGAACGTCAGTCGCGTGGTTGGTGACGCGAAACCGGACGCGTCGTCGCTCTTCACCGTGACATCCAACGTCGGGGTCGTGCCGGACACGGGATCAAGCACGTGCAGTGCGGCGTATACGCGTTGTGCGGCCGTCACGGCGCCGAGTTGAATCACGCCGCTCGTGCTGGTCGCCGTCTTCGGCGTACTCGCCGCCACGAAGACCTTGCCGCGCACCAACGCCGCTTGTTCGCCGCCGACGGCGTTGCCAGAGAACGGCATCAGTTGGCCCCACCCGCCGAAGGTCTTCATACTGGCCTTCAAGGCCTTGAAGAAATACGCGACGTCGCCTACCGGCGCACCATGCGGTGAGCACGTCAGCGGGATGTTCGCGGTGCCGATCTTGTTGAACGCGATCGCCTCCATGCCATCCGTCGCCGGATCGGCGAAACCACCGATCTGGAAGTTGACCGACTTCGCGCCGCCCTTGTTGATCTCCGTCTCGTGGCCCATGCGCGTGTCTTTCAGCGCGGCCGCGGCGTAATCGAGCATCACGCTGTTCGAGTAACCGGAGATGTCGTACTCGCCCAGGTAGGTCTTGACGTTCGTAAGGACTAGACTCGCCATGACGCTACGCCTCCACCGCTGGTGCCGTAACCGTTTCCTGGCAGACGCCGCACTTAAACACGGCGTACGGCTCCTGCCCCATCACGGCCTGATTGACGCGGAGTTCCGCCGGATGCGGGCAAGTAACCGCTTGGGGCTCTCCATCCGCCTCGTCTGCCTGCGCGCCGGCATCCGGCGCAATGCGCTCGATCGCATCTACGAGGCGGCTGAATTCACACAGCGCCAGGGCTGCCAGCTCGAACACAGACGCCGCCTTCACCTTCTCGAAGTCGAGCGCCATTACGATTCCTCCACCGTGACGGTGAACATCACCGTGCGCTGATAGACGCCGATGGCGTTACCCTCATCGATCGGGTCACGCGTCTGTACGTCGTCCCAGTTGACGTGAATCAAACGCCATCCTGCTGCCGTGATGATTGCGTCCGCGGAAGTGCCTAACGTGTTGTATCCGCCAGCTCGGTTCAACAATCCCAAGACCGTGCTTTCGATCTCGAGCGCCTGTTCCTCGCTGAGCGCAAAGATCTGCACGTACATTCGGACCGCCTGCGCGTTTCGGCCGAACGTCTCATTGTCTGGCCGGCCACCGGCCGCATCGACTCTGACATGCGGGTAGGCCAGCGGTTGCGACACTTTCCCATGCACGGCCACGGTGTACTTCGGCGTGGCGGCCGCGCCGACCGTCGTTGTCAGCGCCGTAACATTCAGAGCCAGATAGATTGCCGCTTTAACGGGCTTGCTGGCGCTCTTACGAACGGTGACAGCCATTTACAGAAGGCCTCCACCTGTTGACGGCAAATTCGCCAATCCGGCGATGTCTCGCTCGAGTTGTCGACCCGCCGCGCGCCAGCGCTGCAAGTGCGGCTCCTTCTGCGCATCTGTGGCCGGGATCATGAATGGCTCCGCCGGTGCCTTTGACCAGCCAAACTCAATCAGATGGGCTCGACGAGACGGGCGATCAAAACGCGCGCCCTGCGATGTCAACGCTGAACCTCCGCGTCCGGCGATCGCGATACCCTTGATGCGGACGTTCTTCCGCACCCCTGGCCGGACGTTCACGATCGTCGAACCGCTCGAGACGCCGACAATGGCGACGCCGCTGGTTTTCGTGATCTTCCACTTGACGTGGTCGTGCAGCCGTCGCGTTCGGATTGCCGGACTCGCGACCAAACGCTGTTTCGCACCGAGAGCTACCGCGGCCGCCGTCGCCGAATTCACGTCGATGCGCTTCTGCTGCATGAACGGCGGCAACGCTTGAAATCGCTGCTTCGCTTCCCGAAGTCCCTCGACGTGCGCGCTGATGGCGGTCGCATTATTAGGACGCGCCACGATCCACCTCGAAGCACTTCACGACGGACCACATCGATCGCGGCATTGGCGGCGCCACGGCAATCTCGAGAATGTCGGCGCCCCGGCGAAGGCGCATGCCCGGTTGCAAGTCGTCGCGGTTGCGGCCAGTAACCCGGTATTGGATGACGCTGGTCGGGGCATCGCTGACGCCGAGACGCTCGGAGCCGGCGAGCTCTTCGACACAGACCGGCCAGTGATCGACCGTAGACCAGGACAGGAGGTCCTCTCCGGTAGCTGATTGACCCGTGACCGAGCTCCGCAGGATCACGACCGTTTCGTTGAGATCGCCCAGTTTCACCATCAGAAGGTCCTAAACGGCGACCACGAATACTTCACGCCCATCGGCACTTCGTTCACGATGTTTCCGACGTTCACGGCTTCGCGCGTGCGATCCCAGTGGCTAATGAGCGCCTTCATCCCGACCTTCAATGCTTCAGGGACACTCGCGCGCGTCGCTCCGTAGCCGGCGGTCATACGAATCGTCATCGCCGCGATGACGCCACGCGTGGACGGCCACTGGTAGCCGTACGCCGGTTCAATGCGTCCCCGTGAGCACTTCTCACCCGTCGGCAGGTCCGTTCGATATTCGCTGCTGGACCAGGGTTGAGTCACTCCGTTGGCGTCCACGTAAGTGATCGACCCGATCGCCGTGACGTTGCCGAACGGGAGACGCAAGACCTGCGTGCCTGTGGGAACGGAGTCTCCGTCGAGCTTCCAGTCCAGCACCTGGTCGATCAACCTGCGGCGCACGAACGTTTCGCAGATTTGCCGGGCTGAAGGGATCCAGGCGTTCAGTTCGGGGTTGGCCGTCGTATTGCTCGTCGGAGCTTCGGCACCCAGGCTGGTGTCTGCGACGCTGATCGTCGCCGTCGTGGCCGTGTTGTTCGCGATTGTCGCCACCAGCCTCGCTACCGTCCCGCCGACGGCCGTCATCCACAACCGGCGCGACGTCACAAAGGATCCGCCTGTCGGGATGTCGGTGACGGCGATCTGACCGTTAACGGTCTTATCGACGACGGTGACTGCCGCCGAAAGCTGGCCGATTTCGGTTTCGCCGTCGGCCGTGACGAAGGTCACACCGACGCGATGCGCGCCGTTGTCGCAGTTCCCTACAGCAGCAGGACTCGCCAAGGCGACCGTCGGGGCCGATGGGGCCGGTTCCCCGCTGGACGCGCCCATGCGGAGTTGTCGTCTGGCCTCGTTCGTTGTGAGCGGTTCCAGTGCCGGAGGAGTGACAATGTGGATCGATTCCACGCGGTCACCCCACAGACCAGGGCAGAACGTGAGAGAGGAGAGACATCTACTTCGTGACCCAGCTCGTCGATCCTGTCCCCGACTTATTGACGCCGGTTAACGTGCCCACGGCTCCGAGGGCGATGTCAGCATCGCCACCAGGAGCACCAGCACCGACAGGACGTTTACGCAGGCGCATCGGTCTAATAGCCGATTTGAACGACGCGCATCTGCTTGATCGTCAGCGTCTTCGCCGCCGCCGACCCAGTCAGGAAGTGCAGGCTGGGCGTCAAATCCTCGTCATCGCAGATGTTCGCGGTATGGCTCGCCACGCTCACGCCGTTGATGAAGAACTCGACCTTCGCGCCGTCGTAGTAGAACTCGAGTTCGACGTCAGTATCGGCTGCGAGGACCGCCAGCGAGTCAGACTGCGTTTCTGTCGAGTCCTTCTCGGTCACCGCCGAAATGCCGGTGCCGCCGTCCAGCTTTTCGAAGTAGATGCCGTCGGTCATTCCGCCCAGCAGCGTGGTGTCCGTGATGCACAGGCCGACGAGAAAATCGCTCTGCGTCGCCTCGTTCGTCTGCAGCTTCGCGTAGAAGTACAGCCCCTTGCAGGATGAGTTCAGCTTGAAGGCCTCGCCCTTCAGCTGCATGTTGATGCCGTCGTCTTCGTTCGCATCTGAGGTCAGCACGAGGCCACCACCCACGGTGGCCGCGCGCGTAACGGTGGATTCGCCGGCGCCGGCCTCCACTAGCGTGACGGTCCAACCGAGTGGATCGTCGGCGGACAACGCACCGGCGTTCAGGAAGCGCTCGTCCCACTTGATGACGTCGGGACCAATTGCGTCGACGATTCGACGGAGATGCGCGGATCGATCGATATAGAGGAGATTGCCAGCGATGCGCTGGCCGATGACGTCTGCCATGGTGGTCCTGCCGTCCTTACTCTGGGCGCTGCCGCCGGAGCGGTTGCCGGGTTACGAAACACGCGCGCGCGGCCGGAGGATGGCGACTCTGGAAAGCCGCGCGCGCAACTGATGCCGCGTCAGGTTTAGCTGACGTAGTCGGCGGTGACCTGGTCGTACGCCTGCTTGCCGTGCTCTTCGGCGTAGACCACGCACTCATCAGTGCTGGTGCCGAGCGTGATCTTCACGCCCCAATACGCCGCGGTGGCCGACGCCGCACGCAGCTGCTCGGCGCTTGCTTCGAGGAACAGGTAATCACCGACCGCATTCGGATCGGACCCGAGCGCATGCGTGGCGACAACCGCCGCGTTGGTCGTTCCAGCCGCGTTGTCGGCGACAAAGATCTTGAAGCCGGTGATCGATCCCGTGCCGACGCTGTGCATCAGCGCGGCCACCACGCGCCTCAAGCCTCCCAACGCGGTGAGTGCCAGGCACTTCTCTGAGGCGGCCGGGTTGAGCGTGACGATGGTTTCCGAGCCCGAATCGGGATCGAAGTCCACAAGACGGCGACGGCACTGGGCCAGAGCCTTATTCGCGGTATAAGCCATGACTCTTCATCTCCTCCAGAAACCGATACCGAACTAGCGAGCCGCCAACACGACGACCGGCGACAGCGGGTTGCCGTTCTTCGGCGTCAACGCTGATCGCCACCACCACTGACCGTCGTTGCGTCGGTAGAAGCGGAAGCCACGCTCCGCAGCTGCGAAACGCACGTGGATGGACTCCGCATACTGCTCGCTCTGGTAGGTGCCCTCCAGGTATTCGGAGGGGACGATCAGCATGATGTCGCCAGCGTCACCCAACGTCTTCGCAAACTCGGTGAAGAAGATCGGCCGGTTGTCGAGGTACTCCTGACCGCCCTGCGAACCGGTCAAGTACTGGACCGCATGGCCGCCGGTGCCCACTTCCTGCACGAGGCTCTTGAGCTGCTCGCGGGTGTTGTGATTGGCCAGCCACACCGCCGAGCCGTAGCGCCAGCAGCGCGCCGCCATCTTGTCGATGTTCTTCTTGACGATGGTGTCGGCCGCTTGACCGGCCTCCTTCGCCACTTCGATCTTGCAGCCCGCATTCAGCGAGCCCTGGCGTTCACCGGTGCCGGTGCCGTTGATGCGCTCGTTCATCGCGTTGGCGACGAACTCGGTCGACATGCCGGCCTGGATGATGGCCACGAAGGACTGGGGCGAGTCGTTGATGATGCGCTCGCTGGCGAAGGCCAGGCCGAACTCCTCGTTCGCGGTCAGCACAACTTGCTCGAAGGTCTGCCGGCTCGCCGTGCCGTCGACCGTTTCCGGGCGACGCGTTACGGTGAATCCACCGCTGACGCTCGTCGCGTGGTTCTTGTCGACGCGAGCATTGAATGACACCGTCGGCGCCGACATCGGCACATGCGTGATCAGATCGTTCAGCGGATCGCTCTCGGGCGCGATCGACAGGATGCCAGGCGCCACGCCGTGCGGCACCAGGAAGCCACCAGCCGGGTCGCTGTAGCCACCCTGCTCGTCGGAACCCTGCGTCGCCAGTGGCTTCAGTCGGGCGTCCACCTTGCGGCCGCGGCCCGCGTTCATGACCGCGGTCAGGTAGTCGCGGTGGTCGGCGAAACCGCGCTTCGGGTCCTTGTCGGCCATGTTCTCGCCGAGGCGCACATCGGCGGCCGCACGCGCGCCGGCGGCGGCGTCACCGTCGGTCACCGCAGGCGTCTGCTTGGGATCGCGCTCGATCTCGTTCGCTTCGATCGCCGCAGCCAGAATCGGCTTGTGGTCCTCGATCTGGGCTTCGACGGCGGTGATCTTGTTCGTCAACTCACCGAACTTAGCCTTTTCCTCCGCCGTCATGGCCCGGTCTTCCGCCAGCGCCTTTGTGCCAATCTCACTGCGTTCCTTCACCAGCGCCTTGCGCTCCCCTTCGAGCTTCGCGGCCTTGGTCTGCGCCAGCTTCAACGAACCCAGCACCGCAAACATCCCGAACGACGCGTGATCCGGAGTCGCAATCGAGGCCACCAGCATGGCCACGCCAGCCATCGCCGGCCCCCGAAGCGGATGTCCGCATAGCGCCTCGACGAGCGCCAGGCAGCGACTCCGAAGGTCGCTCATCGCGCGCGCGGCGCCGGCGAGCACCTTGGCCCGCCACGGCTGCGTGTGTTCGGTGCCCATTTGCTTGGCGTTGACCTGCACCACATTTGTGGGCATCGCCGCGACGGCGATGAAGAAGGCCGCGAGGAACGGCAGCACTGTGAAAAGTCGGTCCATGGTGATCGGCTCCTGCCACTCGACCCCACTCACCCCAATGAAAAACGCGCGACCTATTCGAGGCTTCTCGCGTTCGAATCGGACCGGCTCAGCGAGACTTTCGTCTCGGTGAGTGCCCGGCACACGTGAACGCGTGAAGCACCCGAACAGGCCGCGCGTTCATCGGAACTCGCGGAGCCCTGTGTTACTGCGCGGATGGACCGGTCGTCAGACCGTCAGGACCGCGCAGCCAGTTTTGTTATGTAGGGCTAGAGTGGGACCGATTGGTCGGAAAGTCGAGTTTTGGCGACAGAACTCTCGATTGCGGCGTCGCGATCGAGCAATTCGCGCACGTGTTCAGCAAGTTCCTTTCCGCGCTGGCTCGCGCGTCGACACAACGCGTCGAACGTTTCCTGACTTACGCGGGTGCTGATGCGCTCGGATCGCCCGGTCGGATCAACTGATGGGCGACCGCGGCGCCGGCGTTCTTGAATCTCTCCGGTATCAACAGATACGCGCGGACTCGCCCGGCGGTCCGCGAGTACCGATTGCCGGCGGTCTGGGCCGGCGGTATCCAACATCATTCGCTCAGCGCAATCGCGATGTTCACGGCGTCACGCTCGGCGGCAGCGCGGGCGTCCTCGTCGTCATCGTTGCGCCGATGGCACTGGCCGTCTCGGAGCTCGTACCCCTCTGGGCACTGGCCATCGACGTCAGGTTCAACTGCGGCGCTCGCGGGGACGTCGGCTGACGGCGTTGTCGCGTTCCTGGCGACATCGTCGGCCATCATGGTCGGCCCGCCGTCACCCTCGTTGATGTGATCGCCCGTCGCCTGCACCGCCGACGCGGTTGCGACTGGTACGCCGGTCCGCTTGCGACCTTGCAGCCGCCCGATGACTGCGTCGAAGGTGGCGACCTTATCCGCCAGTCCGGCCTTCACCGCGGCCTGACCGTAGAACATGCGGCCTTGGCCAAAGTTCTCAAGAACGTGCTTCACGCTCACACCGCGCGCGCGCGCCAGTGCGGCGTCGAACCATCCCTTGACTTGGTTGATCTCGTCCTGGAAATGCGTTTTGGCATCGTCGCTGAGCGGCTCAAACATGTTGCCTTCGACCTTGTGCTCGCCCGCGTAGATGAACGTCATCTTGATGCCCCAGTTCTCGAGCATCTTTGAGATGTCTTGATGCAGCAGGTATGCGCCGCAGCTGCCGATTTGACCGCTGCGCGGGACGTAAATGGTCGAGCACTGCGAGAATAGCCACGTCCCAAGCGACGCGATGCAGGTGTCCGCTACGACGATGATGTTCTTCAGTTCGCGCGCCGCGTACAGTTCGTCCGCGAATTCTGGGGCAAGGTCGATCGTGCCGCCAGGCGTATCGGCTCGAAACACGATCGTCTTCACGTTGGGATCCGCGAGTGCCAGACGGAACTGTGCCTGCATGCTCTCGATGGTCGATGACCCGTACCACATCGAGAACCACGAATTGCGGCCGGTGATCGGCCCATTGCATTCGATGACCGCGATGTCGCCGATCATCTTCGGTTGCGGGTCTCGATACGCCTGCACGGCCGCAGCGACAGCCTCCGGCGATGCAGCGGCGACGCGTTCCATTAGGGGCCGCAGATGGGCCGGATCAATCAACCAGGTCGAGCTCAGTACTTTCGCGAAGTCGTTCATCATGATGCGATCTCCTGTGCGACGTCGGCGAGCCGCGTCAGCGATGAATCCGGATCCATGGCCAGCGTCACGAGCGCCTCGGCTTCATGGCGCTCCCAGTGCTCATCCATAACAAGAATGCCGCCGTTCTCGAGCGCCCTGCCGTGCCGCGCCGCGACCGCCCTGGCGGTGTCGATCGGCAACCGCATGGTTTCCGCGATGACGTTCGCGTGGTCGGCATAGAACGACTTCAACTCGGCTTTCCACCCGTCCACATCGTCGGCGTGCTTTTTCGCGATCTTCTCGATCGCCCCCTTTTCACGGCGGAGCACGCGATGCGCGTTGTCATGCGCGAATAGCATGGCGCGCACACTCACCGGCGTCGCGACGGTGGTCGCCTGCTTCGGCCTATTGTCGGCGCCGTCTCGCTGGCTGCCGGCTCGATGGTCGAGCGCCGACAATTGATCGAGTTCCTCATCCGCGTTGAGGTCCTCGAGCTGTCGCGCCTCGCTCGGTCGGATGACTCGAGCGCGGATACCGATTTCGTAAGACTCCATCCGCTCTTTCAGCGTCGCGCGCATCAGATAATCCATGTTGAATTTCGCGAAGAACCCCTCCGGCGCCACCAGCAAGTCCCGCTGAATGGCCTGTTCGAATTCCACGACAATCGGCGTTTGGCAGCGTTGCGAGTAGTAGAGCGTGTCCTGGACGCTCGAGTTGTAGGACTGCGCTCCCTCGATGGCGAGCCAGTTCGCCGGAATCTTGAACATGCGCGCGATGTCACGGCCGCTGATGTTCTTCAGCCCCAGCAGCTGCGCCTTTTCTGGCTCGACGCCCAGGTTCTTGACTTCGAGGTCCTCCGGCGTCAGGAAGATCCCGCCGGCGTTGTCGGTGCCGTTCATGAACCGGGTGATGCGCCGGTGGTAGTTTTCTTCCTCGTGCGGCTCCATCTCGCCGCCCTTGTAGGTGGCGATCAGTGCCGCGGTCGCCCCATGCTCGAAGTAGTTGCGGGTAAACTCCTGGAGGGCGATCGCGGTGGCGACCGCTTTTGCGCCGTACTGGATTCGGCTGATGGCATTGAGTCCGTCGGTGGACGTATTGCGGACGCAGAGCATTTCGTCCTGCGTCACCCACCGGAACGACCCGTCTGGCTCCGTGAGGCGGAATCGCACACGACTACTCGGCAGCCGTTCCTCTCGCACGCGATCAGGATGGCGCGGCAACAGCTGTTCGATCAGGCTGTCCGACCCCGGGCGGTATTTGATCTCGGCGTAGCACGCCGGTCGAAGGCAGTATTGCCACGCCAACGTGCTCCAAAACGCCTTTGCCGTCTGCCAGTTGTTCGGCGCCCACCGCAACTGATACGCCAACCGGCCGATGCCGGCGTCGGACGATCGGATCTTTGACTTGCCATCCTCGCCAAGGTCGCGAAAAAGTTGACAGGTCATCGTCCCAAAGTCGCCACTGATGATGTCGACAGCGCAGTACAGATGCGACAGCGTCAGCGCGAGCTCCGGCGTGACGTAATACGCCGAATCCGGCAGCATGAAGCCTTCGGGCGACACCCACATGCGGTCGCTGCGCTGCTTCGCTGTCTCGGCCATCGCCCGGCCTGGTCCGCGCACGGTCTGCAATCGAGAGAGTGCACCCATCGGTTAATTCCCCTTCTTCGGCGGTTCGTGCGGGCGAACGACAAAGGCGTGACGCTGCGGCGTGGAGACCCACAACAACACGAACGCGGGAATCAGGAACGAACCCGGTCGCCACAGATCCCAGCACCCGATCGCCACGAGCGCGAGCGCGCCGTAGAAGTGCAGCTCGTCAAGCCCGATCACGTGGCGCACCCCGCTCCACGATCGCGCCACTGTGGTGCCGACGTTACGCCGGAGCCGCCGGCTGCGGTCCCGGATCGATGTCCCGAAATCCTTCAGGCGTCCAAACACGTGCCCTCCCTCGTTCACCGCTACGAACTTTTAACAACCCAGCCGCAAGCGCATCCTTCCGCGCTTCCCAGCTCAGAACCGATGCCATCGCCAAGTCGATCTTCTTTGGCGATTCCGGATGCTCTTTGCGAATCAGCCAGAACGACTGGCCTTTCTCGTCCTTCCAGCCTGGGATCTCTTGCTTGCGCGCGTTCCCGATGTGCCTGAGCAGATCAGGATCGCCATCGTGCGAGAGCGCGCCGGTCTTCAGGGCGGTCTCGTACGTCTTCAGCGCGGCCGCCATCGGCTGTCGGCGATTCGTGAACCACTCGACCACGCGGTCCTTCCCGAAGTCACCGACCCACTTCGAGATCCACGACGCCCAGTAGGGCGGGTCCGCATACATGCGCCAGACGTTGTAGGTCGAGAACAACCGCTTTACTGTTTCGTCCACTTCGTTTTCCGGCACCTGCCATGGCGGATCAAACTTGTCGCCGCCTGGCGGGCATTCCCACAATCCGGCCTTCCACTGGAATCCGGTCTTGATGTGTGTCGCCACAAGGCCCGTGCTGTCATGAAACATCGCGCCGTCGAAGCCGAGCGTGATCAGTTCCTTCCGTGACCCGATTGACCGGACTACCTGCAGCGTCTTGACGTGCTGCACGTCAAACGCCTGCGTGGAGCCCTGCACCATCCGGTTGCACCACACGCGTTCCCAGTACTGCTTGTCCCAATCGGGCGCATCGTAGAGCGACACAATGCCGTCGATGTCGCGCCACTCCGCGGCTGCGCCGGAGGCCTCGATCACCGCGGCGCGCCGACCTTCCGGCGTTTTCAAGTCGTGGTAATCGCCGGCCTGCATGTGGAAGTAGAAGAACGAGGCGTTCTTGATCTTGCCGTCAGCAATCTGCTGCGCATAATTCATCGTCGCTTCAGCGACCGATCCCGCGCCAGGCTCTGGCGCAGTCGTAATTTCCAAGGCCCACGCATTCGCCTTCTTGCGCTTCGGCAGGTTGTTCAACATCGTCGAGTGGGTCTCGATGAACCGCCTCATCGTGAAGCGGTGCGTCTCGTCGAAAACGGTGAACGTCGTGCGGGCGCCATCGCTAGCGTCTGGATTCTGCGCGAGCGATTCCGCTTTACCATCACCCTTCAAGCGCATGATCCGCGCGAGCCCGATGTCGAAGTCGTCCTTCAAATGGCTCAACTCGAGGATCACGCGCAGCGCCCCGAACGCGAGCTCGTCGGACTGTTCCTCGCTCACGGCGAACATCGGGATGTATGGATCGTCGACCGGGCCACCGATCGGCTCGCCGCCTTTCGTCCAGCCGGTGCAGCGCACCGGTGCATCAGGGTGTAGCTCGCAGGCCGCGATCAATGCGGCAAGCTCGGTCTTCGCTTTACCCTTCGCGAGCGACAGGCCCGCACGCTGAAAACGACGTCGGCCCGCGCGCGGACTCTTCAATCGTCGTCGACCGTCTTTGATGTACTGCGGCTCGATCTCGTAGAGGCTGTAGATCAGACCTCGCCGCTCGTCATCGAGCACCAGCGGCTGTCCGCGCAGATCACCAGGTCCGAAGCACAAGTTCTCTTCCATGAACGCGCAGACCTGCGGCCCAAGCGTCGGATAGAGCACCTTGTCGATCGGCACAGTGAGAATCACTTCACCGCCCTCAGATGCGTTCGCGGGTCTACGGTTGACCTGCGACGCACAGGCGGATTCTTTGCCTTCGGTGGCGGCGCCGGCGTGGCCTTCACCGCGACCGGCTGCTGCTGTTCTTCCGTAGCTGACGCGGCGGCACTGCGCGCCACCAGCCGGAGCTGGCCAACGATGCCGCGGAACGTGCGCATCGCATTGAGGCGTTCGCTCCGTTTCGCAGACGAGTCATTCGCGATCGCGGCGGCCGCCTCCGCCATCGTCACGAGTTGATCGTCGGTCTCGTCGAGCGCGTATTCGTCGCGGATCGCTTTCGCCCACTCAGCGGGCTTCTTCATCGTGCTCGCCGGCGGCATGTCCACCACGTTCGACGACAAAGTGAGCTTCTTCTTCGCGATCCAGCGCGTCACCGTCGACTTGTCAACGTCGAGCTGCTCAGCGATCTCCTTCGGCGTGCAACCGATCGACGCGAGGCGCTTCGCCTCACCCTGCACCTGCGACCAACGACGCGTCCGCCGCTTCATCGGATTTGCACCGGTTTTTCGCCTTTAGTGGTGCAAACTTTCCCAACCGACACGGGGGCGGTTCCGGGGCGCAAAGACTGGCGAAAAATTGGACCGGTATACCCGCGAAGTTTCGCGATTCCACCGCGCACATTTCGGATCTGTTCGTGATTGGGATGGTCTGCCGTCCCGCTGCGCTGACGAGTCACAGACCGGCGGCGGACTTCGCGGCGCCGCAGGACTGGCAGAGGCTTTGCCAGTTGGGCTGACGTTTCACGGGCTGGCTTCGGTCCTTGAACAGCGTTGGGTCTCCGCGATGCGGCACGACGTGGTCGACCTGGTAGGCCGGCGTCACCCGCCCCTCGTCGTGGCACCTGCTCATCACCGGGGCTTCGCCGTTCGGCCGCATCCCGCAGAACGGGTAGAACTTCTTGAATAGCCGGGCGTCCTTCTCCCATGCGGAGTCGTAGCCGCGGGCGCGGCTGCTGCCTCGCCATCGCTCTCGCTGGCGGCTCGAGGCCTGGCAGCGTCCCTTCGACACCAGGGCGCCGCATCCGCACGGACAGACGCGTAGAGGCTTCGGCACTCACACGTCGGCCTTGACGCGCACCTGATCCGCCTCAAAGCGGAGACGCCGCGACAGGTTGCGCACGGTAACGTCCATCGTGCCGGGCTCTACAACGATCTCGCTGTCCTTCAGCACCAGCATGTCGAGCTGCAGGCGGGTGACGTCGCCGGCGTCGGCCGCGATGCGCGCGGACCGGCACATGTGCGACACGTCGACACCGGCGATCTCCACCTTGCAGGCGTGACCGTGCTCGCCGATGGTGAGGCGGATCGGTGGCGCCGGCTTGACCGCTTCTCTGGTGAAGCAGGAAGAGCCGTTGCCACGGCACCACCGAAGGTCAGGCCGAACAGGGATCGGCGGCTGATCACGAGCGCTCCACGCGGATGCCGCGGTGCAAAGCCGCGGTCAGTTGTTGCTCGATACCCTCAATCTCACACTGGGCGAGCGCCAATTCCCGTCGGAACTCGGTGGTATCGCAGCAGATCGTGACACTGAGTCCTTCGGCACGCCTGATCTCATTGGCCGAATAGAAGCGATAGGCGCTCGCTCCGCTGACGCTGCAGGTCGTATGAGAAGGCGGACTCGAGACCGCTGGCAGGCCGACCTTCGGCTGGACAACGGCCGCGAAAGGCAGACCTGCCAGTGCGCCGATGAACCCTCGTCTGTTCATTCGGATCTCTCCCGCGAAGTTGTAGGAACGAAATCAGAATGGAATATGTAGAGACGGCTAGCCCAACAACGCTAGCTAGCTGGTGTTCTAAGTTTGATTTTGGCGGGATCTATGACGGTCTCGTAGCTATTCCAGCGAAGTTTGCAGGTCGCACAACGACGTCGACGCTTGCGATAACACAGGCCGGCGCCGACCTTGGCGTGCTTGCCCTTGCCGATGCGCGCAACGCGCCGGCTTTCCACAACGTAGCCTTCGCGTTGACAACGCGGGCAGCGTTCCGGATCGGGGAGCTTCACCATGCCAAGCGCCCGCGTGAACACACGCCGGAATGCCCCTTACGCTTCTCGCAGCGCAGAAACGACCACTGCGTGCCAAGTGGAACGATAGGGCATGGCGGCGCGGATGGAGGCGGCGCCTTTACCTTGCTCCTCGGCCGCGGTGTTGGTTGCTTCCTGTTCCCCATCCTACAATCTCCCTCTATGACCGATACCGTCTTCACGACTCGCCTGGATGAAATGGAAGCGATAGCCAATGGCCTGCTGACTAAAGTGAAGGCAGAGTTCCTGCGCGAGCATCTGAGGCTTGCCCTGCGCGACATCGAAGAGGCTCGCGCGTGGGTCCGGCTTGACGAAAACAGCGGGTTGGCTGAGGTTGTGGCGGGCTTCGCCGCTAACCGCATCGCCTACGTCGAGCAGGTGGTGACCCTGAAGGGCTACGACGCGGTCGTCATGGGCGGCTAACGCGCTCGTGACTTCTCCGTTCGACGCGACTTTACACATTGAACATTTCCGAGAGGGCGACGAATCCGCGGCGCGGATAATCGATCAACCCAATGCTGCGTAAGGACCCGAGCGTGTTGTTGACGTGCCCGTTGAGCGTGTAGTTACAGGCGTGGGCGAGTTCTTCGCGGGTCAGCATCTCGGCTTCGGCGCTGACCAAGGCGCGGAACAGGCGTTGCTGCGGCTCCTCTCGCAGGACTTCGAGGGCACGGCGGATCAACTCATCGCGATCGGCGGCAACGCTTGGAGTGTTCGCCAACGCGGCGCCGGCCTCCGTCAACGACACGGCGCCGCGGTCCGGGTAATCGATCAGGCCCTTGGTCCGCAGGCCTCCCAACGTGTTATTGACGTGGCCGTTCAGCGTATAGCGCGCACCGAATGCGACCTGTACCCGCGTCGGTCGCTCGATTCCGGCGGCCTTCCACCAGGCGAGGGAATCGAGGATGCGTTGTTCTGGCTCCTGAAGACCTTGCGCTGCATCTGGCCTGGGGCCTTGGACCGGGGCGATCGACGTGGAACCTGTGCGATTGTTGGACCCGCGCGGCGCGGTCACTTGGCGGATCGGCGCTGGTACAACGCTTCGCGGAACAACCGCCAATCCGTTCAACTTCTCGAGCAACTTCTTGACGCTCGGTTGGTCGGCACGTCGTTCTATTTCGGTGAGGATGTCAGCCGTAGCGGCGCGTAACGACGCCAGATGCTCGTCGAGCGCCACTCGAACGCCGTCCCGAATGCGCTGTTCCGCGCCGGCCAACGCCTCTCGTGCGCCATTCACCGACGATTGATAAGCGGCGACGAGCTTCTCGATTGACTTGCGATCGGCATCGGTCAGCGCCGGGACCGGCCTCGCAGCCGGAATATTTACGGGAATATTCGGCGTCGCTTTTGCGCGTTCCGCCTCCAACTGCTTGATGCGACGCGCCTTGTCGGCGTTGTCTTTTCGCAGCTCCGAAATGGAACGCTCACGCTCCTCGGCTTCTGCCGGCAGGTCGGCCAACTGTTGCAGCACCTTTTTGACCTTCTCGGTCGGCGCCGGCACCGGTGCGGCCTTTTGCCCTGGCTCTGGATGATGGGACTTCACCGGCCCAACGCGCACCAACATCGGCGTGGTGACGTCGAACGCCGGCCCGTAGGCGTAGAACTGACCTGGCTCGAGCTGCCGCAGGCCCTGCTTCTGTTCGTTCGTGGTGAAGCCGAGTTCTTCGGCGGCGCGCTTGATGTCGACGTCGAGCGTGCAGCGACCAATCAGCTTGTTGTTGCACTCCGCGGCGACGTCCTTCGACAACTTCGCGAGTCGTTGCGTAGCCGGTACCAGACAGAAGCCGCGCTTGCGGCCGCGCGACGCCATCGCCTTCACGGCCGCGGTGCTCGCGTTCTCCTTCCCTTCCGGCGCGTAGACGTGCGCCTCGTCCAGGACGATCAGCGCCGGATGCCACAGGTCCCGCGGTGCGTTCACCAGCGCGTCCAGGAACCGCTGCACGAACAACACGCGCTGATCTGGGTTGAGCTCGTAGATGTCGAGGATGGCTGAGACGTTCAACTGCAGCAACCGCTCGGCGAGCATGGCGGCCGTTCGCGGGTGCGCCACGGTGTCGCCGCCTGTTGGCGCTGCCAGCACGTAATCGAACTTCTCCCGGAGGGTGTGGTACTCGCCTTCCGGGTCGATGACCAGGTGCTGCAGCTTGCCGTGGCTTTGCTCGAGCAGCCGGCGCAGCGTGCGTGTCTTGCCGCCACCGGAATTCGCCTGTACCAACAGCCGACTGGCAACGAGGCGATCCGCGTCGCACTTCAGGCCGGGCCCGATCTCGAATGCTTTCACCTACAATCTCCCTTCATGTCAACCCCCGACGAGCTGCCCACCATCGACCAGCAACGAATGTTGAAAGAACTGAATGACAGCGGGTATCCGTTCCAACACACCATTGCGGAAGCGATTAACCGTGCTGGGGCGGCCTGGGCTTTGGTGAACACAGAGTTTCCAGTTTCGGCTCGTAACCGCACGACGCACATCGACGTCCTCGCGTGGTGTTTGCGGCGGGCGTTGATCGTAGGCGAATGTAAACGCGTCAACCCTGCCTATTCCGATTGGCTTTTCGCGAAACTGCCCGGCGATCGTCGCGACATCGGTCGCTATGTCAGAGTCGAACGGCTTTTTGAGTCGAAGGATGGAAACCTTTTGACGGACGCTATGCAACTCGAGTCTTGGTCGCCACACCACGTGGCGTTGGAAGTCAAAACGAATCTGCCAGGAGACTCGAAGGGGCAGGCTAGATCGTTGCGGGACGCAATCACGCAGACCCAGGCTGGTGCCAACGCGTTGCTGGCAATGCTCGCGCAAAACCAGGTGCTCTGGAAGGACGAACGACGTACTTCGGTGATTGTAATTCCTGTGATTATTACTACTGCACGCCTGTACACGACCGACGCGAATCTCGCAAATGCCGATCTCGCAACAGGTCGAATACCAGACGGCGCAACTGTGACCAGGCAGGACTGGTTGTGGCTCGAGGATAATGTGTCGCCGGATTTGGTGCACGAGGTGCCCTCGCTCGTGTCGGCAGCAGACATCGCGAGCATCGTGCGCGATCGCCACGCGCGGTCGATTGCCGTAGTCCATTCGGCGGCGATCGATGGTTTCTTGAGTTCGTTTGCGAAGGTCCTGTTTCATTACTACTGACGCATGACCGCCCGTGACTTCTCCGTCCGACCGGTGATCTGTGCCGGCGAGCTCAAGGCCATCGAACGCGCCGTACGATCCCAAGGCTCCTTGCAGATCGGTAGCTACGTGGAGGTCGAATTCGGGGCGACGTGGGGCGAACGCCAAGGGAAACCGTTCCGCGTCGACGGACAATGGCGTCAGTGCCGTGTGGTCGGGCACGAAGGCGCAACGATCCTGTGCGTCCTGGACCCAGATCCGCTCAAGGCTCCCGTCGACGAACCGTTCGGCTGACCGCGTTCCTCTGGTTTTCACCAGCGCCGACGCGATCGCAATCTCCTGGCAGACCCTTCGGTTTTTCCGATGACTGCTAGGATTGGTTATGGAAATCAAGGATGTCGTCCTTGAAATCAAGGAGCAGTTACTCAACCTCGGCGCCTTGATCGTTGTGTTGGCGGCGTGGGCAGCCTTGATATTCCTAGCGCTCAAGGGAATCGCTGACCTCATTGGCGGCCACTAGGAGCAACAGGTTCATCGTCGCGTCCGTACACGGCGAGGTTCGATTTTTTTCGATGACGGCTAGGACGGCCATGACACTCAAGGAAGGGTTCATCCACGTTTGCGGCGCCGCGGTCTGGCTGGCTGCCGTCGTTGGCTTCGGGTTGCTGGTGGTGAACGCCATCTTGAATGTCATCAGCGGCTCTTACTGATCCTTCCGGCCTTCGGCTTTCGAGAGGGTAACGTCGGCGTCTGCGTCATGGCTGCTCCTGTAACTGCTGTTTGATCGTTTCGATCCGCTGGCGCACGGCAAGGGCTTGGATGCTATCGACGGTTTGCCGCTCTTGTCGCTGTAACTGCATTTCGAGTTGCCACGCCCGCTGAATCAATTCACCGAGCGAAGCGTTGGGGTTGTCTTCGGGGTTCATGGCTGCTCCTCCAGCTCCGGCGCATGGCGCAAGAGACGGAACACCGTCTCGAATTCTTCTGGCGCAAACCCGCAGGCTTCAAAGATTTCGCACAGTGTTTCGGCCATGTGACAGAGCGCGATGTCGCGGCCCTTCTCGCTCCCAACAGCTTCCGCCAGCGCCACCAACCGCTCGTCGTGGCGTAGTTTGTGGCGTAAGAGATCTACGCGGTTCATGGCTGCTCCTGTGCTGGTCTTGCTTCTGTCTCAGTGAGGAAGTCTTCCAGTTGGTGCTTCACGCACACGAACCGATAGCCCTTCGCGAGCTCCGAATCAGGGAAACACCGATAACACGCGTGATCGCCGGCGCCATCCGCAACAAGCGCGCCGTGCGCTCGCGCCGCCTCGCGCTGATATGAAGCGAGCCATCGACGCCGCCTTGGATGCGTTATTGCTGCTGGCGCGTTAAGGTGAACGTCGGGTCTCCAGCCTCGCGTTCTGGCCGTGAACACCGGCTCGACCTTCATGGCTGCTCCTGTGCCCCCCGAAGGGCGGCGCGGGCTGATTCCCACGCTGCCCACATGGTTGGATGTAAGACCTCCGAGGGGTAGGCGGATGCGAGCATCTCTTGCAGTGCCGCCTTGAGGGCGTCCCGTTCCCGCTCGGCGGATTCGGCGCGGCTTTGCATCGCGGCCAACCGCTCAGCAACAGGCGTCACTGTTTCGATGAACGCCGTCAGTCGCTCGATCTCGGCCTGCTGCTCGGCTCGCACGGCGGCAGCAAAGGCGTCCATTGCCGCGTCCGCTTCGTCGCGCAGCTTTTGCAATTTCGACAAGTCAAATCTCGCGAGTTCGCGTGACTGGTAGGCCAGTTCAGACGCCCACGCATTACGCGCGAGAATCGCCTTCGACCGGGCCATGTCAAGCGGCATCGCCTCTGCGACCGATGCGCTGTGCTGTGGCTGTTCGGCTCGCACGGCGGCGGCAATGGCATCGATGACTTCAAGACCGGCGTCGTAATACCGTTGGTCTAATGCGCCCCACTCTCGCGGCGTGGCCTGCGCGATGCTCTCGCACCGGAACAACCACCCACGCCTCGCCTCTTCGACCGATCGTGATCCCCCCTGAGAGAGAACGCGATCGGCCTTCATCGCTGCCCCCATTCGTGAATCACGTCCGCACCGAGTTCGGTGAGCAGTTCAATGACCAACGCCGGTAGACCAATGACGGCCAAGACGATCAGTGCCGTGCGGGCAAACGGGCGCTTCCATCGACGGTAACGCTTCACGCGTTGAAGTTCGTAAAACATCACTGCTCCCTTTCGTCGGGCGTCTCGCTCTCCGCTCCCGAGGCTGGCGACTCCTCGGTATATTCGGTCGGCAGCGTGGCTCGCAGCACACCTTTGGATTTCGCTCCGGCTTCTTCGCAGATGCGCACAACGTGCTGCCACCGTTCGACGCTCATCGAATCCGCCTTGCACCCCATTCGCTCAAGGCGGCGCAGTTCTCGACGCGCGAGCATGTAGCAATTACCGAGTCCCCATTCCATCGAGCGTGTGGGCGGCTGCTCCTCTCCTCGTTCGATCCCTCCCGATACCGGACGGAGGGGATCGGCCTTGCGAAGCGTCGAGCCGCATGGGAAACAGTGATAGGTGCCGTCGGCTTGTGGCAACGCCGTCTGATGCCGACAGGTGGCGGCCTGCTTCTGCACCCAGCCGCAATCGGGGCACTTGTCCGTGGCGAGCATATGAACCGCGCACATCGTCAGGCCAGCGCGCACCACTTCCCATTCACCGGCCGGTTCCTGTCGCTCTGACGAGACGGAGGCACCGCCGACTGATTGAAACTCGGCCAAGCCAAATTCCTGTTCGAGCACGCGGTTGATCTCCGGAATCTCCTCACCGAAGTCCAGATCCGAGAACCGAGCGCGTGCCGCTTGCAGCACCGCCACGGCGACGGCATCGGCCACAGAATCGTGCTGCTCTGTCCAGTAGGGCGGATCGATGCCCCATGCGCTCACTGCCGCCTGCTGTGCCGCCTGTCTCGCGATCTCCCGGATCGTCTGCTCGCTCACGGTTTAACCTCTTTCGTTCCGTCCTTGCTGACGGGATACCCGAACTCGTCCGACCGTTCACCGGGCCACAGTGATCCCGGAAAGGGCGGCTGGCGATAGCCCTCGCAGTCGTCGTCGCAATAGAACGCAGCAGCGGGCGCCGCCCGGCCGATTGGTTTCTTCATGCCACCGCAGACCGTGCAAGTGACGGTCACGCCAACCCGGATCGTCTGCGGCTCGTCGTCGTGTGTCATCGCTCACCCATTGAGGAAATTTGCAGTTCTGGCTGCTGTCGCCATGTCCGCCACGCGCGGGACACGGCGCCGGTGCCCGGATACAGGTCAATCAATTCATCCGAGGGCTCGGCCCCGACAAGCTCGAATGCCCAATGGCAGACGCGCTCCGGCTTGGCGCCGGTCAACCCGCGCTGGAGGGTGATGGACTCCTGAATCCAATCGCGCATCACGATGCGACCGCTGACGACTGGCTTGCGAGCCGCTTTGATAATGACCGGCTCCCACGCGTACGCCACACTGACGTTCTTCTTGAACGCGGCGAACCCCTTCACCCACGCGCACCATCTGGCTCCGGTGTGTTCCACCAGCGCCGCGATCGTCGCCATGGAGGTCGGTGTTGCAGCGGCGTGCAACACCCAGCCGTCGAACTCTCGCTGGAGACGGTCAATCAACTGCGCGTGATCCACCTCCCCGGCATACGTCGGCTGATCGGCGTATAGGTGCGCGCAACCGATGTATGGCGGGTCGGCGTAGCCAATCCTCATGCCGTCTACTGCGCGACGTGTATCCACGCGGCGACGATGCCCCACACCAACCACACCAAGCTCAACAGAATCAGGATCGCCACGGCCCAGCCCAGGGAACACGGATCATCACCGTGCGTTTTGTCTCCCCAAGGCCCATGCGGACATTCCATGTCTTGACCGGCAAACCCGAAAGTCATCAACACCTTGTCCGTCCCGCACTGTTTGCATTTCGCGCTGCCCATCTCGTCACCTCTGACTCCTCCACGACGCATCCGATCCATTTGCGACCATGCTTTCGTAGTAGCGCCCACACGACTACGCCGTCGCGGCGATGCCGCCCGATCGCGCGATACTTGAGTCCGTTCCAGCGCACGTCGTCCCCGACGACCAATTTTCTTGATCCGTCGTGCGATAGCTGACCTGTTGCTGAAACGGAGACTCCCACGACCGCCGTGGCGCCTGTGCGCTCCCTCATGCTTTGGCCTTTCTCCGTCCTCGATCCGGGGAGGTATTCAGTAACCGGCAGATCTGTCGGGCGTCTCCGACTCTGAAGATCGTTCCGACCCAGATACTCCTTCTCTCGTCTAGCAGCTGCCAGCTGTCGAGTCCGGGCACGCGTTCGACCCGATACCTCGATCCGCTCGTCCGGCGAGGCGAGGGAGATGAATTAGAGGCTTTCATTTCTGCGCTGCGCTCCCACGGTGGTCACCGCTGGACTGCGTTGAGGCTTGGTTGCCGTCCGCGAGTTTGATGATCCGCTGATGAATCAGCGGGAAGATCGCCCCGAACACATAGGCGCACTGACTCGGTGGCGTGCACGCCCTGATGTCGGCTTTCAGCGCCTCCAGCTCTAACTTCGCTGCTGCTCGTTCGTTCGCTGTCATCGGGTTACGCTCGCTTTCCTCGTCTGCTAACTCGCCTTGACCAACTTCGGCCGCGTGGCCTGCCATCCGGCGTTGTCGTGCATCAGCGCCGTCAGTAATTGATCGGCCTCCGAGCCGGTCGCCACATCCACCTGAAACGCCGCCGAATATTCGTCAAAGTTCCCGGAGAACATCGTGATCCCGTCCGCGCACCGCGAGTAGTGCGAGTAGTTCGTCGCCAGCGTCCATCGCCGTAGGCGCTCGATCAGGTACTCGATCTGGTCGGGCGGGTCACCGGCAAACCCGTTGGCGTTGAACTTGACGTCGATCACCCCGGCGGGCACGTGGATCGCCGCCAACCGTTGCTGGTGATACCGCGCGAGCAGTCCTACGAGGCGCTCGGACGCTTTCAGGCGGCTGGCGGCATCCTCAGCACTGGTCGCGCTCGGTTGCGCCCCGGTGGAACTCTCCGGGGCATCCAACAGGCTGGGCTGCCGTGTCTTCATCGTCGGCTCCCCAAGTCGATCGGTTTCGCCTTCGTCCGTGGGGCCGCCAGATCGATCGGCTCATCCCACTTCCACAACGCCACGCCGTGATGCTCAAGACGACGGGCGAGTCGCCACGCGGACACGTAGCCCAAGAAGCCCCCACAGACCATGCCGAAGATCAGCACCAGGAACGATTCCGCGGTCATCTACAGTTCTCCATCCTCGTCATGCTTCACGACGGCAAAGGCGACGGCCGCCAATCCCAACAATCCGATCGCCACCAGACTGATCACCCCCGAAGACGAGGGCGAAGACGTCGAGGAGTTCACGCATCTACTTGTCCTCGGGCGTCGAGATAGGCTTCGATGAACGCCTGGGCGACCTGCGGGACGATGGCATTGCCATAACCGCGCAGTCGTCCCACACGGCCGGGTATCCCATGAGCCAGCGGGAATGTGCCGGGTTCAACTGGCCGCCATTTGCCGTCGGCGCAGGGAATCCAATCTGCGGTGCGCCAGAAACCTGCCCCTCGTTCGATAACCGCGGCTTCGTCTTGTCGTGGTTGTCGTACTGGTACGTCCGAGACTTCGCATCCCCGCTCGTCGGTGACTGCCACGCCGCGAGACAGGCTTGCTCCTCCAGCGTCACTTGCCGATTGGCTTGCCGTCTCCGCTGATACATCGCCTCGCTGGTGCAGCGCATCTTTTGATCTGAGGCGTTCGGCGATCGCCACGCTGCAAACTTCGCCGCGTGTTCCAGGCTCGCCGTATGCTTGCGACCGTCTACCATCCGCCCCGTCGCGTCCATCTTCTCGATGGACACGGACCTGCCGCCGCTCGGCGTATTCGGAGTCGGCCAGGCCGATAACTGCGCGGCCATCCCCAGCGTCAGGCCGAACCCGTTGCCGTTCCGGTGTTGCGCTTTGAGCACTTCGCGCCGCTGCCGCCAGGTCGAATCGCCGTCGTTCTGTGGCCCCGCGTTCGGTGTCGGCCACGAAGTACAGCCGCTGTCGAATGTGGAATGCGCCGACGCTCGCAGCGCACAGATCCGCCGATGCGACGGCGTAACCCGTTGCTTCCATGTCAGTCGAAACACGATCGAGCCATCCAAGTCCATCCGCGCTCGCAACCTGTTCGCCAAAGACGACTGGAGGGCGGCACTCGCGTATGAGCTCGAACCACGTAGGCCAAAGGTGGCGCGAATCGGCGGCGCCATCGCCTTTCCCCGCGGCGCTAAACGGTTGACAGGGACAACTGCCGGTCCAGACGTGCCGCTCATCGGCCCAACCAGAGAGTCGGAGGGCGTACGACCATCCACCAATGCCGGCGAAGAAGTGGCATTGGGTGAAGCCTCGGATGTCGTCGGCTCGAACATCGACAATTGAGCGCTCATCGACTTCACCATCAGCGATCAACCCCGCCTTGATGAGTTCGCGCAGCCAGGCCGCGGCATAGCGATCGAACTCGTTGTAGTAGGCCGCCATTCATGCCGCCGCCTTCCAGCGGTAGAGGGCACGCATGGTTAGACCGCCTCCGTAAACAGCGGCGCGACAGCATGAACGCGCCGCTTGATCAACTCGATGTATTCGGCTTCCTTCTCGATGACGTCCCACTCGCGCTGTTCGTAGACGCATGCGCACGCCGTAGTGCCGCTGCCACCGAACGGATCGAGCACGCGGCCGCCTGGCGGCGTGACCAGGCGCACCAGATAGCGCATCAGCGCGATCGGCTTAACGGTGGGGTGAAAGTTGCCGCGCGGTTGCAGCCCACGATTGCGCGGGTTATCGCCGCCGGGATTGCCTTCCTTGCGCGATTCGTCTCGCTGACGCGGCGTCAGGTCGTAGCAGCCCATGTCGCGCTCTTCGCGCGAGGGCTTGGCTACGTAGTAGAAGCGTGACGCACCGCCAATGTCGAGCCCGCGGGCGGCGTCGCACTCTTCCTGACCCTTAAAGGCACCGTACGCGTCGCGGAACTTATCCGCGCTGCGCCGGGTCGGGTTGGCGCCGCTGACCAGTTCGCCGGTCTGTTCATCGATCGCGGCCGCGGCGACGTCGTCAATGATGACGTTGGCGGGCCAGCGGCCCAGCGGTGAACCGCCGCGCGGTCCCGGTGTCGGTGCGAAGTCTGTCGAGCCGCTATCCGTGTAGCCTCGTTCGGCGCTGGGTTCGCCCGTCCGATCACCGTCATCGCCGGGTTCCAACCGGCACGCGTCGATGTTCAGCGCCCCTGTGCCGTGCTTCGCGACGTTAGCGGTGATGCTGCCCTTGAACGGCTTCCACGCCAGCGCGATCGGCTCGTGCGCTGGTTTCAGCGCCGTGCCGCGCCCGTCTCCGAGATTCAGATTCTTGGGGAACCCTGAGCCGAACAGCCACGAGAACTTGTCTCGGATGACGAAGCCGGCGTCCTCGAGCCCGCATGCCATGCGGTGATAGGACCGCGGCGCGCAGCACACAACGATGTAGGCGCCAGGTTTGAGCACCCTGAACACCTGGCGCGCCCATTGCTCGGTCCAGTGTTGAAAACCGCGCAATCCTTCGACGGTGTAGTCATATTCGACTTGGCTTGGAGAAATTGCTGGCGACCTCCGCCGACCGTTGATGTTCGGGTTGACCGAGACAATCGGCTCGGCCTTCACCAGACGGTGCGCCTGCTTCACGGCGCCCGGCTTGAACGTGTCCCACTCTTTCCCCATGAAGCCGATGCCATAGGGCGGATCGGTGACACAGGCGTCGTAGTAATCAGCCGGAACCGCCGGTAGCACGGTGAACAGATCGCCGTGGTGAATCACGATTCGACCTCACCGACTGGTTTGTGCGCGAACTCGCGATCGCTGGGTTGCGCGATCTGCTCCCAGATGTCGAAGGCTGACGGCTCCTCATGGCCGCCGCAGGCATCGCACAGCGGCACTTCCGGACCGACACCGAACCCGTCACGATGGATCGAGAAGTTGCCCTCGGCCGGCTCGCCGCAATACCTGCAGTTCTCCATCTACCGCCGGCCCTTTCCGCGCTTGGCGGCTTTCTTCGTCGTAGCCTTGCGACCGGATTCAACCTGCTTGGCGTGCTCCTGCTCGGGCTGTTTGCGGGCGGTCTTCTTGGATCCGCGTGGCTTGATGGTGCGCACCGGTTCAGTTGACTGCGTCGGCGGTTCCTCAATGCGCGAGGCCGGCGCGACTTCGGTCGGCCGATATGCGCCGCACTCGAAGCCGACCAATGCGTCAACCGGATACGCCGTCGCCTCGCCGACGAACTCGACCAAGACGCGATCGCAGTTCTGGCAGACCTGCAGTAGTGTCCCGGGCTCTGCCGCGCGGCAGCAACGCGCGATCAATTGCGGCGGCATGGGCGTCGGCTCGTCCGCGTAGGCGATCAGCGCGTTCAAGTCGTCCGTCGACAAGGGCTGCAGATCTGGCGCCGTCGCGTGAACGTTCACGGCTCGCAACTTCTCGGCCAGCGGTTCCAGGACGTTCTTGACGCGCGCGGACTCCGCCACCGCGGCGTGACCTTCGTGCTCGGGATGCACTTCAGATTCGAGCGCCGGCACCAAGTCTTTCGCTTGCGCGGCCGTGCAGATCGGGCACGACTGCCCGGGGTGATCGCGTTCCCATGGGCATCGTGACGTCGACAGCGACGGCGCCGGCGCGTCGCCGCTCACGTCCTTCAGGTATGGCTGCGACGGATTCAACGCGTGTTGACGGCGGAGCTTGAACGTGTTGATCAGATTCAGCAGCGCAGAACTGCCGATCTCGTACTCCTTCTTCGCGTCCTTCGCGTCTTCGGCTTTACGCTGCCATGACGATCGCAACAGATCGACTTCGACGCTCTTGTCGAAGATCGCTTTCAGCGCGGCATCTGGATTGAATGGGCCAAAATCAAGCAACCCTGCAGATTCGAGCGGCGGCAAGCCTTCTTCGGCGCGCGCGGCGTTCTCGACATCTTGCGCGGTTGCAATCCCGCCGGAGAGATTGGCCAAGCCGGCTTTCACCTGGTCCTCGGTCAAGTCCGACGGGCTGAATTCCTCGGCGACGGGCTCAGTGTCGTCGTTTACTTGCTCGCTGTCCGGCTGCATTTCCAACACGTCATCCATTGACCAACGTCCTTTCTGCCCAGCTCTCGATTACGATTTCCACCTTCGCGCCAGCCTCCGCGTAGACCTTGCGGACCTGCAGCGCTACCACTTGCGCGTCATCACGAAACACCACCGAGGACAGCGCATCGACCGCGGCGCGCGCGAGTTTGTCGATGTCCGGTTTGGCTGTCGGGTAGTGTTTGTTCTTCGGTCTCCTCGGCTTCGCAATGTGGAAGCGCAGGCCGACGGCAACCGGCGCATCGAATAACGCCAGCAGGTCGCTCTGTGGTGCCTTCGCCATCACGACTTGCAGCTCGCCGCGAATGTCGGACTCCCACGCCTTCAGCCCCTTCGAGGTACTGGTCAGCACCGGCCGCGTCATGCCTTTGGGCTGGAATGCTCGGATCGAGCCTTTGGCTACCGCTTTGCCGTGCACGGTGAACGCGATCGACGGCCGGTTCATAAATCAGCCTCAGTGTCCGAGTCGCCCTGACGCTCGTCCGGCCTGGTCGCCGCCAGCTTCCAGCGGGTATAGGTGCGCTTACTGACGGGGTCTTGATAGCGATGCGCGGCTGGCTCGATCAGGGTTCGCAAATCCCAGCCGCGGCGCGCGCAGATCGAAGACCGGGGATAACCCGTTGCACGCGCCAACTCGATGTCCGAAATGCCGAGTTCACCGGCAGCCCGAATCAGCTGCAGTAGTGTGGCGTTTTGTTTGGCCCGTCGACCCGTCGCGGTGTTCTCGATCGCTGCGAGAGCGGACGTCTCCCGCGCCTCCCGATCCTTCGAGGGCGCAACGGCCATCACTGTCGGATCGAAGGGCTGCACCGTGGTGAAGTCCAACGCCGGTTGCTTCATACCCGCACCCGGAGGAAACAGATCGATCCGCGCATCACGGCTTCAAGACCGGGCTGTTTTTTCGAGACGTCCTTGAGTTTCCGAGCTTCGACGCGATCACCACACTGGACGGGCACCCATCGACCGTCCGCCTTCTGCGCCGCGCGATAAGCTAACGACCAGTCCTGTTCGTCCGACCGGCGTAGAACAGGCGGTAATTCGGTCACCGGTTCGCCGATGGTGTAGGGCGTCACGGCAGCAACTCCGCGGCGTCTTCCCGAGACGGTGGTAGTGCGATCGCTTGACCGACCTCAACCATCGCCTGCTGCGCACGTTTCCAACAGGGGCAGCGCTCCATGCGACCGTCGACGTCGATGAAGTGGGAGGAGTGCTCGCAACTCTCCAAATGCAACGCGGCGGCGGCCTTGCGTTTCGCGGCCATCACCGACGCACACTCTTTTTTCAGGTCGCCCGGCTTCGGCATCCACGTCACGCCCTGGCGCACCAGGGACGCGACGGCTTCTTCGAGAATGGCCGGCGGGACGTCCTGCATCGACAGGATGTAGGCCGTGCCTTCATGGCGCGTGAACGACTTGGTTCGGCTGGCACCAACGAGCGGCGCCAGGATCAGCGCGAATCTCTTGCGATCCGCTTCGTTGTCGCGGTTCCAGAACACCTGATCAGCCATGGCGCACGAACTCCCGCAGACCATCGAAGCCGTCGCCGGCGGCACCATTCCCGGACAACTCCGCGATCACGCGGTTCTGCACCGCACCGGCAGCCAAGACACCCAGCCCATGACCCGACTTCGCGATGAACGGGTCAGTGCTGGCGAAGAACTGCCGCAGGATGGCGATCGCCGGCTCGAACTGGTGCCGCTCGGTGATGTCCTTGGCGTGTTTGGCGTCTTTGCCGGTGTATTTCGCTGGGGCCGCGTGGTATTTGGCGCGGAACAGCCGCTCATGCTCGGTGAGAAATTCCTTCACCGGATGCGGATGCTCAGCGGTTGCGATTGCGCTGGCGTTAGCGATAGCGTTCGCGTGAGGGCGAAAATCTCCCGCAATTTTTGGATGAAAGTTGAGAAAAAGTTCTTTAGTTTTTTCGCAACACTTCTCTAATTCTTCTGGAGGCACTGGCGGCAACGCGGTCTTCGACGGGTGCTTGATCCGCTGGTAGGTCTGCCAGTCGCGCTGGAACAGATACCGTCGTTTGCCGTCCATGAACGAGCCGCACAACTTCACCTCAATCAGGCGCTCTATCTGCTCCTGAATCTTCTTGTTGGGTTCGGCGTGTAGCGCCGGGTTGTCCCCACGTAACTTCTCGGCTTCGGCCGGACATACCCCGTAATCGTCGGCAGAGAGCTGGTATTGCATCCAAACCCGAAAGCCGAGATGGGAGAGGCTTCCGGTGCGTTCACCGGTTCCCGCAGTTTTTTCAATCACACGATGCGTTGGCATGTTCAGTCTTCTCAAACGGGCACACGTCGGGCGCGTGCTACGGCTTAGCTACCTGTTCAACGAGTCCGTCAGGTCTTCGCCCAACTCAGATCCCTAAGGTTCCTCGGCGCGTTCCGCGCGATAGAAGTCTTCGGGTTGTTTGGCCCTGACGAACTCGCTGAAACCTGTTGTTACTCGTTCAACACGAACGACCGAAACGGGCCGGGCTTGATACCGGCTGCTGAGTCCCAGTCATCAGCGGTCCGCCGTCCTTCCTTGCTCCCTACGGGTAGTTCAAGGGGGCAAGAGGCTGAAGACATCGCGTAGCGCTTGGTCTGCTACGTAATCGACACCTGCGTGTCCTTCCACGCCGCCGCTCCGGTCGTTCGTGTTCAACGAGTGCCGGTCTCTCCCGGCTGTCCGGCAATCTTTACGAACGTGGTCAGCGTTTTTGAGGTTGCCCGACTTGTAGTGCGCGGGGCCTTTCACCGCATGTAGCCGCACATTCGCTCCTCGGTGCTGACGAGCCGCGTCAACGGCGCACCGATTCGATTTCGATAAGCGTCCGGTCTTTACTCCGCCAGCGGATCGATGTCGGGCGGCGGTTCCTCGGTGCCGGCGTCGCCGTCACCTTGCGCCACCGGTGGCTGTTCCGGCGGCGGTTCGTTTGGTTCGGGTTCCTTCACGTCTTCGGGCATCTGTCCTCCTGTTCGGGCTTACTATTTGCGCGCCGCCAGCATCGCGTCGGCGATGGCGTAGGCGTAGCCTGGAATCTCGGTCAAGCGATCGCCGGCCCCTTCATCGTTGCTGGCAATCAGCCCTTGCATCGCCTTCGCGGCGAAGTAATCGCGCAGCGTCATGCCGTCAGTGCTGCCTTCAGATTCGGAACTGCCGTCTTTGTAGACGCCGAAGAATCCGGCGCGAGGAAACGCCTGGCCGCCGTTATCCCTTTTCATCACCGACCTCCACTCGGCGCGGCCGACGGTTCCACACCGTCGCCGGCGACACCCACCACGGATGACAACGATCGGCCGGATGCACATCCGGCACCGCGCCGCTGTTCTTGTTCGCGCTTCCATCGCCAACCCGGATCGGCCATGGGGATGACCAGGCCGAGATCACGCGTCGCCCAGACGATCGCCCGGTCGATCAGCTCGCAGAGTTCGGCGCACGGCATCGAGTCCATCGCCGTCGACTTCCGCTTCAACTTCAGCCCGCGCTTCTTCTTCGGCGCCGCTTGGACACCGGACAACTGCGTCACGACGATGTCGTGCGCGACGTCCAGATTGGGCTCGCCGAGTTCTTCCGCAAGGATGGGCAGCACACACCCTCGCCAGTAGCGGTAGACCGCTTCGTGGAAATGGGGCGCATCGCTCGCCAACGGCAGGGCGATGATCATTACGCGGTCGCCGTCCTTGAACTGCGTCGGCAACCAGGTCGAATACCCGGCCTTGTCGTGCAGGCCGAGTGCGTTCTTCTCGGCGCTGTACGTTGCCAGCCACGGCGTTTCAAATGGAATGGCTTCGGCGCGCACTACGCCACCGCCTTTCGTGGCTTCCACAGGTTCACCGCGGGAATGCGGAACGGTTCCTTGCCGGCTTTAACTAAGTGCCTGTTCCACGAGAACTTCAATTCACGATTGGCGTCGGTGCCGTGCGTCACCAACTCACCGGACGTCAGGAACTGGTGCTCGTAGTGCGAGACCAGGAAGATGTTCGCGGGGTTGGTTTCCTCCGATGGGTGCGTCGACCGCTTGCCCAGATGGTTGTGCTCCCGCAGGGCCTTGAGGTTGTCCGTGCTCGGGAACAGGTTCACGCCGGTGACGCGGGACCGATTGCGATCGCGTCGGTTGACGATTTCGTAAGCCTCTGCCAGCGCCTTCTCGAAGGCCGCCTTCTTCCAGCCCTTGACGAGCGGGGTCGATGGGCCTTTCCCGATCCCACCGGCGGCCGCAATCGCGGCGTAGTTGATGCCGAGCTTCGGGCGCTTCACGGAGCGACGGCGGATCACGACAGTTCGACCTCGAACGGATTGGGATCGCCAGCCGTCAGCCGGCAGAAACCTTCTTCGCGCACCTTGGTTTCATCGGGGTCTTCAGTGCTCAGGACGGCGATCACGCTCGAGGTCGAGTGCTCACGCACGATGCTCGACACGAGCTGCCAGTCCACCGGACTCTGCCGATACCGCTCCGCCAGCCGAATGCCGCCCAACTCCTGGGCCATCTTGTCGTCGAGGGCGAGCACGTCGAACGTCCGGACCATGCTGCCGTCACGCTTCCGCCATTGCTGGCGGTAGACCTGGGCGGCGTCGGTGTCGGGCGTCTCGATCGGCCGCGGCGCGCGGAAGCGGGCGATCTGGTTCGACAGGTAGTGACCGCGGCGCATCACTTCCTCCGGTGACTCACGCTGACGGCGTCGTAGAACCGCACACCAGGGATCTGCACCGTGTCCTTGTCGGCCTTGGCGCGCTGGCGGAGATACGTGTCGTTGGCGCAGATGGCCTGAATGCTGACGGTGCCGGCCGCGACGGCTTTCACCAGGGCCGTCAGGTCGGTGACCTCGTGCGACCAGTTCGCTTTCACGGTGGTGCCCTTCGGTGGCGTCACGACAGGGCGGGCCGGCAGGACCGGCGCCGGGACAGTGGCGGCTTCGATCTTCGTGTACTCGGCAGCCTTCTGCAGGTCTTCGGCTTGGGCCTCGAGCGCGAGCGCTTCTTCGCGTGTCTTCGCCTCGAGCGCGGCGTCCGCCTTCGCTTTGGCCTCGGCGGCGAGCCGGTCGGCTTCCTCTTTCAGCCGGGCCTGCTCGCGCTCGTGCGCTTCCTTTTCGAGTCGCCGGCGTTCGCGCTCGGCAGCCTCGCGCGCTTCCTTCGCGAACGTCCCGTATCTGGCGCTCAGGTTCGAAATCGCCTCGTCGAGCGGGTCGACGAAGCTGGCGCGCTTGGTGGTGAGACCCTTCCATGCGGCGTGCGCACGCTGAATGTCGGCTTCGAAGAAGTCGACGATCCGGCGCTTCTGGTCCTTCAGCGTCGTCAGCATCTCGCCGGCGAGCTCGAACTGTGCGGCCGTTGTGATGACGAAGGACTTCGCGCGCGTCACCAGGTCGGTGGAGGTGCGAGCCAGCGACTGTTCCTCGGGCTCGTCCACCGGCACCGGCTCCGCGTCGAGAATTTCGACATCTGGCACCGGGTCCGGCAACGGATCGGCGACGGGGTCCATGATCTCGGTAGCAGCCATTACGCAGCCTCGCGCCAGGACACGCCCAGCGATGCACGTTCGTGGGTTAATTCCAGGGCGGCGCGGAAAATGCGCCAGTCGGTCAACTTCGCGTACGGCGTCACCGAGTAGGGCACGGCGCGCTCGGGATGCAGCTGCACCGACCACCGCGCACCGACGCGCGTGACACAGGGCAGGCTCTGGACCAGGTGCGCATACGCGGCGGTTTGATAGTTCGCCCCGGCCGCGGCGGGGTTCCCGGTCTTCAGATCGACGACGATCTCGCCCAGCGTCGGGTTGTCTTCGAGGACCGCGATGCGATCGACCGTGCCGCAGAACCGGTAGATCGGGTCGGCGACGCGCTGCTCGAGCGCGACGAACCGCACGCGCCGATCGGCCACGAACCGCCGCCAGGCGAGCAGATACGGCATCACGACCGGGTCGACCGTGCGCTCATCCAGCGTGCCTTCATCGTGATAGTGCGTGGCGACATGCACCGCTTGACCGAGCTGGCGCGCGATTTCCATGTCGGCGGCGCGCACGAAGGCGAAGTCCGACGACAGCCGGTTGTCCCGGATGACTTGCGTCACGCTGGGTAACACCACACCGTGCAGGGTGTAGGTGTGGCTCGCCTTGTCGAACGCCAGGCCGTCCGTGGCGATCGCCGCAATCACTGCGCGTCTCCCTTGGCGGCGTTGACCTCGACCAGCTTGGGCCACGGCTGCCCGCTGACCGTTTCCGCGGTAATGTCGACCGGGGTCTTGTCGTCGGCGAACTTGCCGCACTGCAGATAGAGCGACTCCGACCAGGTCGAGCAGACGCGGCCGGTGGAATCCGTGACGAGGAAATAGAAGACGCGCCGGGCGCCGAGCTTCGCGACTTGCTCGTCGGTCTTGCCGCGCGTCTTCGACGACTCCATCTTCTCGACCTTGGTGATCGTGATCGTCGACGCGGCCTGCGGGGCCGGCGCCGGCGTCGGTTCGCTGACCGGCTCGGCATCGATCACCGGTGCTGACGACGGCTGGGCGACGTCGTCAGCACGGCGCTGGGGCACCTGGATGGCCGGGACGGGCTGCACGTCGACGACGTCGTGACCGCGGCCATCCATTTCTTCGGCGGTCGTTTCGCCACCGAATTCGTCTGGAAAGGCTTCGCGGAGGCCTGCGGCTTCTGTCGTTTTGGTCAGCATTTGGATCGGCGCTTTGCTCCACCGATCGTTGGCGACGTCTTTCTTGGCTTCCTTGTCGAACTTCGTCGCGCACGCCTCACGGAAGTAGACGCGTACGGGGAATTCGATCCGATCGCCGTTGGTGGCGCGTCGATACATCGTCATCTCGCACCATTCAGGCGCGGTGACGCCAAAGCACTCCACCGTCGGGCCGTACTCCGGTTTGGAGTGCCCCAGGTAATTCCCGGTGCGCATCGCCGTGGTGCGGTATTCGTAGATGCCAGGCATCACGACATCGCGCCATTCCCACTCGCCGGTCTTCTGGTCTTTCACCCTCATCGGGACGATGTGGCACGGCTTCTTCATGGGGTCGAGCTTCCGCGCGTGGCAGTAGTCGATCACCATCAGCACGGACTCGGACCGCGCGCCGGGGAACAGGCTGTTCATCAGCGTGCGCCACTGGTATTCGTCGATGCCGCGCTTCGTCAGCGCGTCGACAACTTGCGCCCGCTGCTGGAGCTGCTGATCCTTCGGTGTGGTGGCGGCCGGTTGTTCAGCGACGGTAGACATCAGTGCGTCCTCCCGGAGCGGTGCTTGATGACATCCTGACGCGCCTGCCGCTTGACGGTTTCGTCCTCGTCCTCCCGTAACGCGCGTTCGTGGGCCTGCGCCGCCTGCACCTCATTGATCCGACTCTGGCGCGAGGGGCCGAGCAGAAAGTCCATCGCCTTCTCGAGATAGATGTCCGCGGCGCGGTCACACCGCAGGTCTGCCAGCGTCATCTCCGGGTTGGGTTTGTCGACCTTCAAGGCCAACTCGGCGACGATCGGTGCGTACCGTTCCGCCAGCTTGCGGCGCAGGACTTCACGAGGGTCAGACATGCGTGGACCTCTGGGGGAGGCGGGCTGGGCTTGCCGGGCACTGCCGGAATTCGTTACTCTGTCCATGAAGCGAAACCATTCCTTTCGTTTCGATCTACCGGGGCCGGGCTGTTCTGAGCAGTCCGGCCTTTCGTGTTTCTACTTACCGATCTGGTCCCACGGCTTGTCAGCCGCCAACTCGTTGAGCAACTTCTCGAAGTAAGCCGAGCACGCCTCGCCGTAGGTCTTCGGAGTCGTGCCGAGTAGGTGTTCCACATCGGACATAAAACCCTTCGGGTTCTCGCGATACCGGCGGTCCCATTCTTCGAAAGCCGCGGCAAATGCCTGTCGCATGTCGCTCTCCTCAGTTCCTGCTCACCACGTTGGCGTGCATTAGGCCTACCGTGGGCCGGTGCCGGCGCACCGCGATCGCCAGCGACAACAGATGCTGCCGTTGCACAAACACCCGCTCATCGAGATCGTCGAAGTCGACTGGCACCATCACCGCGAGCTGCTGTGCGGCCGCTGCCGTGAAGCCGATCGGCGGCTGATTGATCCACCATGACGGCGCGCTCGCGATCGACGTGAGCGTCGCCGGCTTCGCGCTCGACACGGCGGACACCCTCGACGAGCACGTTGGCGAAGAGTTGAGCGAGGCTTTCATCCGTCACTGCCCCTCCACTGCGGCGCGCAGCGTCACCGCGTCGATCACGGCCTTGATCATCGCCATCGCCTCTGCGCCTTCTTTTTCGACACGCGCGGCAATCTGCGGCGTGATCTTTCCGGCTGGTAATGCCTGAAGGAACTCGCCGAATTCGACGATCGTTTTTGCCGTGGCTTGCTCGGATACCGTCGCGGGATTGACCTTGTAAAAAAAGCCGCCCTGCAACTTGGCGAAGTGGCGCGCGATCACCGGATGATTCGCGGTGAAAGTGGCGACCGTGTCCAGATGCTTCAGCGACAGCCAATCTGGTTCATTGGGATTCGTGCCGTCGCGGAAGGTGCCGGGCTTGATGTCCAGTGCGGCGGCGATGACGTCGACCTGCGAACCGCGGTCTGGGTCATGCTGCGCGCCGCAGCTGATCGCTTCCTTGATGCCGCTGATGTCGCAGGGATGGCCGTTCTTGCACGCGCTAGGCGAATTCAGCATGCCGCACGCCCTTCGCCCGTTGTTTCGCTTGGGACGCGGGATGACACGCGGCGGAGCTTGCAGCGAACATCAACTGCATGCTGTTTCGGTCCTTGCCGCCACCCGCCCGGGAAACCCTCCATAGCCGCCATCACGTCGTTCGTGGTGGCGCGCATCACGCAGCCCTCGAGGGGAACAGGTCGTCCATTGAGCAGCCGAAGTAATTGGCGAGCCTCTGCATGGTCGACCGCTTCGGGTCCGGCACACGCCCGTTGCAGATGTCATTGAGATATGGCGCCGTCATCTCGAGCGCCTCTGCGACCTCCCGCTGCGTCTTGCCGGACAGTTCGATCGCGGCCCGAACCCTATTGGGCGCGTCGTCAATTGCGCTATTCCGCAATTTCGTTATCTGTCTCTGTTCGAGCATGTCGGAATTATTGCGATATGACGTAATTACTGTCAAGCGCAATTTTACGGTATGTCGCAATTGGCTGGATTACGGCCGGGCGTAAGTGGAGACTGGCTGTGTTTTGCCGACCATCGGGGAGAACATCCGAAGCGCAAGAATCGAAGCGGGCTACCTGACTGGCAAAGCCTTCGCTGCAGCAATGGGTGTCGATGCCTCCCGCATTAGTGAATGGGAAACGGACACTTACCAGCCGAGCGTCGACACGCTACTGAAAATCGCCACCTTCCTGAACATTCCAGTCGACCGATTGCTCCAAGGGGTGAACGAGGGCTACGAAACCGTGCGTCGAGTCTTCGGGCCAAAACCATCTGTCCAGGATGGCCAAGAGGCTGAAGAACTCGACATCGACGTCACCACTGGTTACAAGCGCAATGACATCCCGGTGATCGGCGAGGGCGAAGCGTCGCCCCAACCGAACCTGTTTTGGGATGAAGCGGGATTGCGCTCCGACGTTGAAGATCGGATCTCGCGGCCATTCGATGTACGCGATCCGCTGGCGTATGGCGTCAAGGTGCGGGGTGACTCCATGGTCCCGCGCTACAGGCCAGGTGAAACCGTCGTCGTCTCGCCCAACACCGACGTTGAGGATGGCGACGAGGTGTACGTCGCGCTCCTTAGCGGCGAACGTCTACTGAAGATCGCGCGACGTGCGCCGGGCGGATGGATCCTTGAAAGCGAGAACCGAGCCTACCCTGCACGATTCGTGAAAAAGAACGAGATCGGAACGATGCATCCTATCTTGTGGATTCGGCCCGCCCGGCGCGCGCGACGAGATAGGTAGCGCTCATGGCAGCACGATCAAAGCCCGTTTTCGGCTCGGATCGTCTGCGCGCGCGCAGTTCAGGTCCGTGGGCTCGTGAGAAGCTTCGGTATCTGGATCGATACATGAACATGGTCACCGCTTCGATGGCCTCCAAGTGGAGCGGGTTAGTGTTCGTTGACCTGATGGCCGGTCCAGGGATCTGTATCGATCGAAGCGACGGGTCGGAGTTTATTGGCTCTCCGCTGCGTGCACTGCAGACACGGCAGCCTTGGACTCGCGCTTTGTTTATTGAAAGTGACGACGCGCTGCGCGATGCACTCGAGCAACGCGTCGCGAAGGCGCCGCGCGCCAATTCGGCGACGGTCATTCCCGGCGACAGCAATAGCAGCGCGGTCATTCAGCGCATCAGGGACGTCACCGATGGTTCCTTATCGTTGGCATTCGTGGATTTGCTTGGGCAAGAGATCGCGTTCGATACCATTCGTGCGCTGAGTATCAACCGCAGCATCGATCTGTGGTTCAGTTTTCCGGAATACGATCTTCGGCGGAATGCGACCATCGCGCCGCGCGGAGGAGACGAAGCGGATCGATGGACACGGTTTTTTGGTACGGACGCGTGGCAAACGATTACGCGCAGCCGGAGACCTGCACAGGCTCTCGTTGGCCTGAGGCGGCTATATCAAGAGCAACTGGCCACCCTGGGCTACCTAACAGCCGTCAGTAGATTGCCCATGACCAATTCACGCGGGAAGTCGATGTATCGGCCGATACTTGCGGCGAAGCACCCTCGCGGGTTGGACTTTTTCGGCAAGGCGCTCCTGGACAGGCCCGCGTCGGAGCCCGCTCGCCTCTTCGATCTTCTCGGGTAGCTCATGCCACAGCCGCCCATCGAGAATCGCAGCGGTTCCCCCTCGTTTAGAGGGGTGCCCTCCGAGCTGTTTCAGGAAGAACTTCGTATTGGACTCCTCGCAGGCGCGACGCAGCTCTCGGAACCATTCGATGTTGGCAGGACGCGCCCCAGACTGGCTCTCGCCGCCGGCAATAAGCCAGTGAATGCCGGTCAAGCTCAGCGCGGAGAGCGATCCCAACAGCGGCTCTGCAGATATGAATCGCACGGTCGCCGGTATCGTGCGCAAGTAGTCCGCACGCCAAGCAAACGAATTGCTTTCGATCGAGACTCCCATCCACACGTTAGACGGCCACGGCAACTTCGGCGCGAGGCGCGCGAGACGTTCGGCGCGTTTCGTAAGCACCTGGAATGTGTGCTGCGGGCAGTCCACCATCACTTTGAACACGCGTTGAATATAAGCGTCGGGGACGTCTCTATGGAACAGATCCGACATCGAATTAACGAACACGATCCGCGGCGCCTTCCATTTCTTAGGCAGGTCGACCAAGTGCTCCTTCAACGTAAGGTCAAATCCGTTAGGAAAGGTGTTAGGAAAGCGGAGCGCAACACGTTCGGCGTAACAGAGATCGCAACCAGGAGACACCTTTGTGCAGCCGGTGACTGGGTTCCACGTCGATTCAGTCCATTCGATCGCGGATTTGTCGGCCATGCGACGAGAGTACCACGGAGCGGATCTGTCGCCAAAACGCGCAGTGACCTACCGTGTCAGGCTTGTGTGCCATGGTGATCAAACCACTATGAAAACCGCACCTGGAGACGTCATCATCTGCCACAAGCCCAACGTTACCGTGCGACTTGTCGCCGTTGTCCGTGACGAAGGCGAGGATCCGTTTGACATCAAATACTGGCGGCCAGAAGGCCGCATCAGCGCAGAGGAGATCGCGCGCGTCACGGTCGACAACACCGGCGGGCGCATCTTCGTTTGGGATGGCTCGTCCGGGCAAATGGAACGCGTCGATAACATCGTGACCCGGGAACCGTGAGGAATCACGCTGGCCGCGTGTCGTCAATGTAGTGTTCGTCAATCCGCCTTTCGAGAGGAGTGATTCATGAAGCGTACAGCGATCGTCGTCGCGGGGTTTGTGACTATTGTCTTTACGATGGCGACCGGCGTGTATTGGTTCGGCGCACCTGTTATCGCGCAGACCCCAACCACCGATGTGATTCTGCCGGGTTGCAACATTCCCAAGAGCTACGGCCGCCTGGTCTCGTTGCTGCCGGGTGCCAATGGTGGCGCGGCGGGCGCAGCCGCGTACGCTGTGTTCGAAGCAGAAAGCGGCGAAATACGCTGGGTAGCTATGGCAGCGGCCGGCCTCGTTGCGAACGAGCAGAGACCGCCGTCAGGTATGACAGCGCCCGCGTTCTATCAGCGTTTTGAGTGCGCCCTTAATGGAGAGTGGAAACGGCACTAGTTGACGTGGAATAAAGGCGAGGGGGCAATGATCCTCAAGAATATAAACCTGACCACGCTCGACGGTACCCAAACCGCCGTTGTTGACGTCGATGTCAACTACCCTGGTAGACGTTCATTTGCGGACGGCGACATCTATCCGGCTCGCGGCGAGTCACTGCCGATCTGGATCCTCGAGACCGGAAACGAGGCGTTATTGCCATTTCAGGAACGACAGCTGCGAATCCTGATCAATAGCTCGAATCGCCAACCGATGCCACGTGGGCGCCATCCGGAATCAGCCACATTCATAAGCAATGGTTTCCACGATGCCTAAGCGGCGGTCTGCCTTTGGTGGGCAATCGCAACGGCATCACCTGTCTCGGGTAGACGGCGGCCGTCGATCTGATCCAGGCTGACCGTCATGCGTGCTGCCATCTACGCCCGCAAGTCAACATCGCAGGAGAGCGTCGCGGAAGAACAGAAGTCGTGTACTCGCCAGATCGAGCAGGCGCGTGCCTACGCTGCGCGCAAGGGCTGGGTCGTCGTTGAGGACTGCGTGTTCCACGATGAGGTATCCGGGGCAGAATTCGCGAAACGCCCGGGCTTCATCCGGCTGATGAATGCGCTGTCGCCTCGGCCCCTTTTCGATGCGCTGATCATGTCCGAGGAATCGCGACTGGGTCGTGAAGCCATTGAGACCGCGTATGCCTTGAAGCAGATCGTCACCGCCGGCGTGCGCGTCTTCTTCTATCTCGAAGACCGCGAGCGGTTACTGCAAGGGCCGACCGACAAGCTTTTGATGTCCGTCGCGGCGTTCGCTGACGAACTCGAGCGCGAGCGCGCTAGGCAGCGGACCTATGACGCCCTCTCTCGCAAAGCCAAGGCAGGGCACGTGACCGGCGGCCGCGTCTTTGGTTACGACAACATCACGATTACGCTGCCCACAGGGCAGCGCTCGCATGTCGAGCGGCGCATCAACGAGCCGGAGGCCGCGATCGTGCGGCGCGTCTTCGAACTTGCGAACGCTGGTCTCGGTCTACGCGCAATCGCCGTCCGATTGAATGACGCCCTCACGCCTTCCCCACGCCCGCAACTGGGGCGTCCTAGAGGTTGGACCCCATCGACGGTGCGCGAGGTTCTGTATCGCGAGCTCTACCGCGGCGTCATTGTTTGGAATCAATCCAAGAAACGAGATGACTGGGGCCGCAAACGGCAGCGGCAACGCGCTGAGTCGGAATGGATCCGTCAGCCGGCGGATCATCTGCGCATTGTGTCTGACGACGCATGGCAGGCGGCCCATGCCAGCCTCGCGCGCCGGAGGACGGCATATCTCGGCGCCACCGGGGGCGCGCGCCATGGTCGCCCCGTCGCGAAACCGTCGAAATATTTGCTGACTGGATTCGTCGAGTGCGGTCAGTGTCACGGGTCGCTGGTGGTGCGCACAAATAGCCGCAAGGGTCGCGGTCGCGTGCCGGGCTTGGCCTGCTGGAACTACATGACGCGCGGCAAGAGCGTGTGCACCAATAACACCGAGGCGCCGCTGGCGCCACTAAATGAGCTGGTGTTGAACGCGATCCGCGATCGGCTGCTCGCGCCTGCCGTCGTGGAAATGGCGATCCATCTCGCCACGCAAACGCTGCACGAGGCCGCCACCACGCGCGATCAAGCGACGGAGACCGCCGCGCTGACGCTGAAGGCGCTCGACATCGAGGCGGCACGCCTAGTCGACCTGCAAGTGGCTGGCGTGGGTGATCTGCCGGCGGTGGTAACGCGTCTCAAAGCGATCAAGTCCCAGCGCGATGCGCTGACAAGGCTGATGGACGCCACCGCACCGGATCGGACCATCGCCGAGATCGAGCGACTGGTGCGCGAACGAGTCCAGTATTGGCGGCACGAGCTCACCGCGAATCCGACCGCGGCGAAGCCGATTCTTGAGGGCGTGTTGTCTGCCAAAATTGTTGTTACGCCAGAGGCGCGTGGCACGTATGACGTGCGCCTGCCGCTGACGGCTAGCGGCATTTTGATTAACGCTCTCGCACCTAAGGCGTTGGCGTCCCCGACGGGATTCGAACCCGTGTTTTAGCCTTGAAAGGGCCACGTCCTAGGCCTCTGGACGACGGGGACACAGAGGCGGGAAACAATCGATTCTAGCATACGGTCTACGCGTCTCCGCCCGCGTGAACTGCCCCGCCGCACACCGACTCCACAAAAAAACGGAACTTCTCTCGCCGCTGCTGGCAATCCCCAGTGAACGCGACGTCGACGCATTGGGCGCCGATGGCGCAACGAGAGGAGACCCGAGTGATGAAGAGAGCACTTGTTGCCGGCGTGTGTGTGCTGGCGCTGGCCATGCCGAGTATCGTGCTGGCGCAGACGCGGTCGCAGGCGCCGCCGCCAGGAGCGACCAAGCCGATCAAGGTCAAGCCGGGCGCGCAGCCGCCGCAAGGACAGAAGCCTGACGGCACACCCGGCCTGCGCGGCGGCGGACAGAAGCCGAACGGCGGCGGCACGAAGGGGAAGAAAGGCTGAACACGGTCTGCGTCACCGGCCAACGCGCCGGTGGCGCAGTCCAACTGTGCACGTGGCCACAGGGAAAGCCGGCAACTTTGCGCTGGTCGTCGATCGATCGATGACGGACATCATCGATGGCACGGCAATCGCGGACGACGCTCTCGTCCGACACGCGATTGCCGGCCGGCGGGACGCGTTCCGCGAGATCTATCAGCGACACCACGCGCCGGTGTTCCGGTTCGCGCGCGCCATGACCGGCTCGGTGGCCGCGGCGGAGGACATCACGCAGGAAACGTTCCTCGCGTTGTTGCGTGAGCTGCGGCGTTTCGATCCGGAGCGCGGGTCGCTGGCCACTTACCTGTTTGCGATTGCGCGCAACCTGAGCCGGCGGCATCTTCGCAAGGATCGGCGGTTCGTGACGCTGGACGAACCACGAGAGCGCGATCTGATCATCGATGACCCGTCGAATGCCATGATGCAGTCTGAAACGGTCGCACGTGTTCGACGATTCATCCGCCGGCTCTCGTCAAGATACAGAGAGGTGCTGATCTTGTGTGATTTGCAGGGGTTGACCTACGACGATGCGTCGCGGATCTTGAACATACCGGTCGGGACGGTGCGCTCGCGACTGCATCGCGCGCGGACGCAACTCACCGAACGGCTCACGAATAGCGAGGCCGAGGCCACCGCTGGAGTAAAACGTCATGGCTGAACCTCCCTACCCTGTTCCCGATCGCGCGTCACATGACGTGCTGGCCTCGGCGCTCGCCTCCGTCTCCGATCAGGACGCAGCCACGCCTGTCCCGGAGCGCATCGAAGCCACCGTGATGCAAGGCTGGGATGTCATCGCCACTCGTCGCCGGCGCGTCTCGATGCTGTGGTACGGCGCTATCGCCGCCAGCGTGCTGCTCGCCGTCTTTGCCGATTCGCGGGTGGCACCCTCGAACGTATGGTCCACGGCAATTGCACCTCAGAGCGGGATGCCGTCCGCCGCCGCGGCCGAAACGCTCTTCACGGAAATGATGCTCGACGAGGAACCCGGCTCGTTGCAGTTCGTTCAGATTCGCCTCGCGCCATCCGCGCTGGTCGGCTTCGGGTTTCCCGTTGCCGCCGGCGCGGATGACCCGATTGATGTGGAGGTGCTGCTCGGCGTCGATGGTGTGCCGCGCGCGGTCCGCCCAGTTCTCCCGAAGGAGGACCAGCCATGACACTCACGGCCGCGACCGCCATGCTCGTCGCATTGCTGTGCGCGACGCCGGCCGCAGCGCAGGTTCGCGTCGGACAAGGGCGCGGCGTGCCTTCGCCTGGAACGGATCCTGGCTCGCGGATCCTCGTGCTTCGCGCTGAACCCGTCGACATCGCAGAGGCCGTCAGTCGCCATCCCTTTTCAGCAGACACGGTTACGACGACGACCCGCGTTCTGGCCGACGGCAATCGCCTCGAGGAGCGCACCGAAGGCAGCCTGATGCGTGATGCGCAGGGTAACCTGCGTCGCGTGCAAACCATCGGCGGCCTCGCCGGCGCAAATGCACCGGTGCAGATCGTCACGATCACGCTTCCGCAGGAGCGCGTGCAGCTTCGCCTCGACGAGACGCGAAAGATCGCGTTTCGATTGCAATTGCCGCCGTCGCTGCCGCCACCGGCTGAGAGTGGCCGCCGCGGTGAAACGAGGACCGAAGCATTGCCCCCGATCTCAGTCGACGGGGTTCGGGCCGAGGGTTCGCGGACCGTCACGACCCTTCCCGCAGGGAGCGTTGGCAACGAGCAGCCGATCGAAATTGTCAACGAGCGCTGGTATGCGCCGGACCTGCAGGTCGTCGTCCAGACCCGCCGCGTCGATCCACGATTCGGCGAAGTGATGTACCGGTTGACGAACATCAACCGCGGAGACCCGCCAAAGCACTTGTTCGAGGTGCCGCCCGATTTCACGATCGAAGAACAGCGGCCGACGCCGACGTTTCAACGGCGTCCAGATGCGGGGATCGAGCATCCGCGATGATGACGTTCGGAACGGTGACGGGATGGTTCGCCGGGATATTGACCCGATCGGAACGCGCGCCGAGCATCGGCAGCTGGACGCCCGGAGTGCGGGCCCTGATTCGCGGCCGAAAACTGCGCTGCGGATGTCTGGCCGGACTCTACGAAACGTCCTCGGGTCAATGCGTGGAAATGATCGACGCTGTTGACGGCGGTTGCTCCGGCGAGCACTTCGTGAATTGCGTGCTGTCGCGAACGACGACTCCCGCCTTGTAGCGCGATGGAGCACGGCGGCACGACCGAGCCGCACTTAGCGCATCTGCAACTGCCACTGATATCTCAGCCCATCGTCGCGCCTAATCCAACGCTCGCAGATCCGTAGTTGATCGGGCACGTGAACGTCCGCATCGGCGAAGTTGCCCACCAGCCACCGCACTTCGGGAGGCGGCGCGTCGCAGTTCAAAGGTGGACCGGGCTCGGGATTCGTGGTGAAACCTCGAGCGAACGGGTCCTGCTGCCGCCCCGAGAGCAGCGCCACGATGTTGCGCGCCTGGTCGTAACGAACCCGGTAGCTGATGCCGTAGTCGGGCGTCGCCCCGCCGCGGTCGGAGATCCAACGCTGCATCGTCACCGTCAGCGACAGCAGTGCGACCACATACGCGATTCGCCAGACCGACAGGACGCGGCGGATCAGCGCCGGCAATGCCGGAGGGTCGAAGCCGCCGGCCGCCAGGAACGCCGGGGCCGGCGCGAGGATCAACGTGTAGAAGGTGTGAGTGGTAATGCGCGCCAGCATGAATGCGACGATGACCAGGACCCACCATATGCCGATCACCGGCAGCGCGGTGGGCGCGCGCAGCCATCGCCATAGCCCATAGGCGAACAGCGGCGTGCCGAGAATCATCGACGCGCGATAGGACCAATACCGCGTCGGGCCGTCGAGAAAGTCGTCGCGGTCCCAGGCAAAGAAATGGAACAGATCCGACGGCGCGATCTGGCCTCCGATATGCCACAGCAGGAATGGACCGAAGGCGTCGGCGCGCACGCGGTTCGTAATGGTCTCGACGGGCAGCGTGGCGAGGTAACGCAGGTACGGGAACCAGAAGAACGCGTTGAGTGCAATCACGATGGCGAGCGCGCCGCATTCGAGCGGCGTCGGGCGCGACGGCGCCGCCACGGCGCGGTGCGTCGCGCGATCGACGCGCCACTGGATGAGCAGCGCCAGCGGCAGCAGCGCCAGCGCAATCGGACCGGACTGATGCAGTTGGCCGGCGACCAGCGCCGCCGCGGTCAGGGCAATCACTCCCCGCCAGGTTTTCCCGGTGCGCAGCCACTCGATACCCCACAGGATCAATAGCACGCCAGGCAACAGCAGGTTCTGCGTCCAGATTTTGCGGCTGTAGAGAACGGCAAATGGCGACACGCTGATGATGGCGAGCAGCAACATGGCGCGCGTGCGACCGATGCGACGCAAGGCCCACCGCCATAGCGGCAGCAGGCAGAGCGTGTTGATAACCGCGATGACCGCGGTGATTGCGAGCGGATTCGCACTCACCTGTCCCAACCCGGCGACAATCCACGTAAACAGCGGCGCATTGGCGACGCCGCCCGAGCTCAGCATGCCGCGATCGGGCCAGGTCGCCGGAGCGAGGCCCACCTGCGAAGCGAGTACGAGTGCCTCCCGCTCGTCGTTCTTGAACTCCATCGACGGCAGGTCGTGCAAGCGGAGCCAGCCGCCCAGCGCAATCAACGCAACAGCAGCGGCTATGGACGCGAACGAATCCTGCCACTCGCGCTCGGGAGCCCTCTCACGATCAGTCATGCGGGAGTATGCCAGTGTACAGGCACCGGGCCGGCCCACTCGGACCGTCACCGTAGTATCATCCGGCCATTGTGAAATTACTGTCCGCGTTGTTGCTGGTGATGGGCCTCGCCTCCACGAGTCAACCGGTTGTCGAACCCGCCACGATGGTCCTTCGCAATGGCAAGGTCGTCACCGTGGACCCGGCGAT
>Ga0196963_10000220_pt1 | contig 54069 bp, 82 predicted proteins | sample S1_5metaG_FD_148600 | JGI IMG/M metagenome (GOLD analysis project Ga0196963, IMG submission 148600) | Soil microbial communities from Anza Borrego desert, Southern California, United States - S1_5 | ecosystem: Environmental > Terrestrial > Soil > Desert | place: USA: California | collected... | reverse complement strand
CAAGCAAGTACGGCGCGCTCATGGACGCGAACGAGGCGCCGACGACGCAGGCGTGGTTGGCCAATGTTGACAATGCAGCGGTTGCACAGGACGACGTCGAGACGCTCTCGATGTTCGAGCGCACAGTCAATCTGTACAAGAAGCGTGTTAAACAGAGTGTCGATGTGGCGCGTGCATTGCCGGCGGGCGCTTACGAGGCGTTCGGCAGCACGCTGTCCGGTGCGGGGCGGCTATACCAGACCGCAGATCGATTGACCCAGCGCGGCATGCGCGCGGTGGGACTTGACTGGCTGGTTGATGCCACGACGTTCGAAGCACCGTGGTATGCCACACCCGGCGGCGTATTGCGCATGGCTGGTGATAGCACGAAGGCAGCTGGCGATCTGATCGGCCCGGCAGAGCAAGATCAAAACCTTGCGACAGACATCAGCAAGGGGCTCGGTCAGGTCTCCATGCAGATCGGTGGGCTTTTGCTCACCGGCGGCACGAGCTCGACGTCTATGTTGTTCGCTCAGGGTGCGGACATCATGGGCGAGCGCGCGGAAGCAGCTGGCGCTACCGAAGAGCAGCTCGACGTGGCCACATTGGCCGGCGCGGGCATTACGGCAGTCACTGAACGCTACGGGCTCGATGCGCTCCTGAAGCGCGTGGCGCCGGGCGTTCGCAATGCCATCTTGGCCAAGCTCTACGATGTTGCGATCGCTGGGGGCACTGAGGCGCTCCAGGAGGTGACCGAAGGTGTACTGCACAACTTAACCGCGGCTGCAGTCTTCGATCCTAATGCGCCGATCCTGGAGGGCCTTGAGCATGACGCCCTCGCAGCCGGCGGTACGGGCGCAGTCGCGCGCGCGATCCTGAACGCAATCGTTCCAGGCCGTGCAATGGATACTGCAAGCCGTAATCGTGAAACGGCCGAGCAGCTGCACGCGCTCGCCCAACAGTCGAAGCTTGCTCAGCGATCGCCAGAGAAGTTCGAAGAGTTTGTCGCGTCACTGAAGGAAGACGGCGTCGACACTGTATACATTGATCCTCAAGCTTTTCGCACGCTCTTCCAGTCGGACCAAGAAGCGGCGCAGGCGGCCGCGGATCTCACCGGCTCAAGTACGACGTACTTTGAGGCGGCAGTGTCTAGTTCGAGAATCGCGATTCCAGTGGAGAAGTACGTCGCGCGCTTGGCGACGAACAAGAAGGCCGAAAGCCTGCTCGATCACATCGCTTTCACGGCAGATGGCTTGACCGCGGCCGAAGCCAAGGAAAGCAAGGAAGGCATGGACGCAGAAGCCAAGAAGATCGCCGAAAAGGAGGCTGCGGAAGTCCGTCCCGATACCTCGCAGGCGGTTTACGACGATGTCGTTGGCCAGCTGCTTGCAACGGGCATGGAGCAGTCGACGGCCGAGAAGAATGCGACGCTGATGCAGGTCGTGTTTCGCACTCTCGGTCAACGTACAGGCATGGATCCGCAGGCACTGTATGAGCGCTATGGGTTGCGCGTTCAACGCGACATCCCTGGAACTAGCGGTACGAGCTATGACCAGCCGTTGACGATTGAAGTGAACCGCAAGCGCTACCCGATTACTAATTCGAAGGGACAGCCTGTTGCTGAGAAACCGGAGCAGCAGCGGAACTTTTGGCGGTGGTTTGCGGGGTCGAAGGTGGTAGACGGAGAAGGACATCCATTGGTGGTGTATCACGGGACCAAGGGCGACTTCGATACGTTTGACCCAGAGACATTTAATAGCCGCACTCAAGGTCCGGAAGGGAGTAGGGATGCATTCTTCTTTACGATTGATCCGGACAGTGCGGAATCTTATGCGTTCGATTCTTCCAACGGCGAGAGCGGCAGCATCATGCCGGTGTATCTCCGGCTAAAGAATCCTGCGCAATTGTCGAAGTCTCCGACAGCCGAACAGATTGTGGCAGCTAAGGCCGCAGGGCATGATGGGATCATCACGCCTTATGAATACGCAGTGTTTGATCCCTCACAGATTAAATCTGCAACTGGCAACCACGGCACGTTCGATCCGCACTCGCCGAATATCCTGGAGCAGCGCTACGACGAAACGAAGCGCGGCGCCATCCAGTTCGGGGCCGATCGCCAATTCACCATCTCGTTACTCGAGAAGGCCGATCTCTCCACGTTCCTGCACGAGAGCGGACACTTCTATCTTGAGATCCTCGCTGACCTCGCCGAAGACGCTAATGCGCCGGCACAGGTCAAGGAAGACTTCGCCAGTGTCTTGAAATGGATGGGCGTGAAGTCTCGTGCCGAGATCGGCGTTGACCAACATGAACAATGGGCGCGCGGCTTCGAAGCCTACCTAATGGAAGGCAAGGCGCCATCTGTCGAGGTGCAATCCGTGTTCGCACGCTTTCGGGCGTGGCTCGTGGCCGTGTACCGCAGTATCACGCGCCTCAACGTCAACCTAACAGATGACGTGCGCGGGGTGATGGACCGCCTAGTCGCGACGGACGAAGAGATCGACGCAGCTGAAGAATCACAGAACTATGTGCCGATCTTCACGTCCGCAGCCGATGCGGGCATGTCGCCGGAAGAGTGGGATGCGTACCGCGGCATCGTGGCGAAGGCACATCAAGAGGCCGTCGAGGAACTGACGGACCGAGCACTCAAGCAACTCACGCGCGAGCAGAAAGCCTGGTGGAAGGAAGAACGCGCCAAGATGCGTGCGTCGGTCGAGGCCGAAGTGAATGCGATGCCGGTGTATCGGGCGATCGCGTTCCTGCAGAAAGGGCAGACCCCAGACGGGCAGAAGGTCGAGGGCGTCGAGCCGGTGAAGCTGAACCGCAAGGCGCTCGAGGATCGCTATGGCAAAGACTTCCTCAAGCGGTTGCCGCGGGGCGTTACGGCGAAGGACGGCATCAATCCCGATATCGCCAGCTCGATGTGGGAGTTCGATTCTGCTGATGCGCTGGTTGAGGCTCTGGCAAACGCACGGCCGAAGACCCAGCTGATCGAGATGGAAGCCGACGCTCGCATGCGCGAGAAGTACGGCGACATGCTGAACGATGGCACGCTGGCCGATCAGGCGATGCAGTCGGTGCATACCGATGCGCGCGCCAAGGTGATGGCAGCCGAGCTCCGCGCGTTGAACCGCAAGCGCCGTGAAGTGCAGCAGTTCGCACGTGCGACCGAGAAGTCCAAGACACGAGAAGCCAAGCAGGCCCGCGAGGCGAACGAGGCATCGCTGCCGGATCAGGACGAATTGCGTGCCATCAAGGCAGCGGTCGGTCGGATCATGCAAGCCAAGAAGGTGCGAGACATCCAGCCGAACCTGTACCGCGTGGCGGAAGCGAAGGCTGCGCGCAAGGCGTTCGAGCTGGCCGGCAAGGGGAAGTTCGATGAAGCCTATGCAGAGAAGCGCCGGCAGATCCTCAATCATGAACTCTATAGGGCAGCTGTCAAAGCACGCGAAGAGATCGATGGGATCGTCGAGTACATGCGTAGCTTCGATGAGAAGTCAGCGCGACAGCGACTTGGTAAGGCCGGCGGGCAATTCCTGGCGCAGATCGATGCCATCCGCGCGCGGTTCGATTTCTCGAATGTTTCCAACATCGAGGATCTGAAGCGCACGGCGTTGCTGGAATGGGTTGACGAACAGCGGAAGCTGGGTATGGAAGTATCCATCCCTAATCACGTGCTCGACGAGGCGCGCCGCACACCGTACAAGACGCTGACGCTGGTCGAGCTCCAAGGCTTGCACGATGCGGTCAAGAACATCGATCATCTGTCGCGTCTCAAGAACAAGCTGCTGGCATCGGCGAAGAAGCGAGACTTTGATGAGACGGTCGATGATGTGGTCGCGTCGATCGATGCGAATCACACGCGCAAGGAAGAGCCGGTCGACTTCGCGCCGCGGTTCGGGGAGAAGCTCAAGAAGGGCGTGAAGCGCTACTTCGCCGAACACACGAAGATGGAATTTCTATTTTCGTGGCTCGATGGCGAGAAGGATCTAGGATCAACGTGGGAGGCGCTGTTTAAGCCGCTCGCCGACGCGGAGAACGCCGAGCAGGCCAAGATGCGCGAGGCGCGTGAGGCGCTCCGGTCGATCCTTGGGCGGTACAGCAAGAGCGAGCTGTCCGGGTTGTTCACACACAAAATCTACGTGCCGGAGGTGAAGGCGTCCTTCACGCGCTCATCGCTCCTGGCCGTGGCGCTTAACGCCGGAAACCAATACAACCGAGACGTGCTTTTGCGCGGGTACGGTTGGAGCGAGGCGCAGCTTACGGCGATCTTGGCCAAGCTCGACAATCGCGATTGGGATACGGTTGAGGCGATCTGGGACCATATCAACACGTACTGGACCGAGATCGCACAGCTTCAGAAGGATCTGACCGGGTTGGAGCCTGAGAAGGTCGCAGCCGAGCCGTTCATCACGCCGACTGGTCGGCAGGTCAAAGGTGGCTATTATCCGCTGAAGTACGACTCGGAAACCTCCGAACGTCAGAGCCAACAGGACGAAGCACAGAGTGTCACCGAAATGTTCGGTGGCAATTTCGCGCGCATTGCAACACGGCAAGGTCACACGAAGGCCCGCACCGATTCCGCCGGCAAGAAGGTTAAGCTGGATCTCGGCGTTTACACCGAACACGTCACGAACGTCATTCACGACTTGTCCTTCCGCCGCGCGGTACTCGACGTCGATCGGTTGATCCAAGACTCGAGGATTGAAAGTGCGATCGTGCAGACCGCCGGCCGCGAGATGTACCGTCAGCTGCGGCCATGGCTTCGCAACATTGCGGCCGACTATCGCCAGCCGATGAACACGGTCGAATCCATCCTGAACCACGCGCGCGCGGGTGCGTCGATTGTCAGCATGGGCTTCAAGATCACAACGGCCATTGTGCAGCCGTTGGGCTATTTGCAGACCGTCGAGATGCTAGGCGCCAAGTACGCGGGCATCGGGCTCAAAGAGTTTTACGGCAAAGGCACGCCGATGGCGATGGCGCGGGCGAAGGATTTCGTCTTCGAGCGCTCAGAGCAGATGCGCAACCGCATGACGACGTTCGACCGCGACGTGCGCGATCAGCTGAAGAATCTGGAAGACCGCAGCGCGAAAGTGCGGCGCTCATTCTTCTTTATGACCGGCGCGATGGATATGGCGGTGTCGATCCCTTCGTGGCTGGGTGCGTATCGGAAGGCGATGGATGGGGCGGTCGAAGGTGTGAAGGCTGGCGATGAGAATGCGGCGATCGACTTCGCAGATTCCACTGTCCGAAAGTCACAGTCGGCCGGTGGCGCCAAGGATCTTGCCGGCATCCAAGCCGGCCACCCACTGTTCAAGCTGTTCACAACGTTCTACAGCTACTTCAATGTCATGTACAACCTCATGGCGCGCCGCGTCGGGATGACAAAGAGCGTTGCAGACATACCGCGGCTCGTGTCGTCTGCCATGCTGCTGTGGTTTGTTCCGGCCGTACTCGGTGAGTTACTCACGCAACGCGGGCCTGGCGATGACGAAGAGCCGGAGGATTGGTTTGTCAACAACTGGAAGCTATGGGCGACCTATCCGCTGCAGGGACTGATCGGCTTCCGCGAAATTGTTCAGGCCATGGGGCCTTACGGGTACGACGGTCCGCCTGCATTGGATGCCATCGCGCAGACCGGAACCGCGCTGAATATTCCCGAAAAAATCTTGGATGACGAGCAAGACGTCTCGCGCTCGGATGTGAAGGCAGCAGTGCTTGCCGTCTCATATTGGGGCCATTTGCCTGGGCGGCAAGGATGGATCACTGGATCCTACTTGTACGACTACATGACCGGTGAAGTTGACGAATTCAGTGTTCGTGACGCGCTGTTTGCTCGGTAGCGAGCCTAAGTAACCCAGAAGTGTTCTTGGATATCTGACGAGCCAGGGCCTGGACGTCAGACGAAACCTATTGCCTTGCACTCTAACCCGCCTCGTGCGGGTTTTTTCGTTGGAGATTGTGAATGCCCGCAACCTATACGGATCGACGTAACGGCCTGGCGACGTCTGTCGCGGTCAAAGCACCATGTCGCGCGGTCACATCGAGCAATATCACGTTGTCGGGTCTGCAGACAATCGGTGGCGTCACGCTGGAGGAAGGCGATCGCGTTCTAGTCATTGAGCAGACAACTGCGTCAGAGAACGGCATTTACACTGCAAGCACGGGCTCATGGAGTCGAGCTCGTGACTTCGATGGAGCGCTCGACGCTGTACAAGGAACGATTGTCATCGTCCACAATGGGACTGTAGACGGCGCGCTATACGAACTTACGACGGCGAATCCGATCACGATCGGAACGACTTCGCTCGAGTTCTCCTTGCGCTACGGCGCGAACACTCGCTATGACCAGACTGTTGACGAGCAGTCCGCAAGTGTCACTCCGACGGATACCTCGTATCCAGAATTGAACATCCTGCGATACGGCGCTGATCCGACCGGAGGTGCGAGCAGCGATACGGCAATCCGCAACGCCATCAAGGTGGCGCGCGCGAAACGTGCTGCGACATCTCAAACTGCCGTCGAAGTGTTCTGGCCGGATGGCATGTACACCGGAACGCAAGGCATCCCACTGGTCACGGGCGTAGTACACCGTTGCAGCTCCCAGCGGAGCGCGACCTATCTGTGCACAGGGAGCGGGGCAGGCGTCTACACCGCGACCTATTCGTCCGGCACGTTCACGGATAACTTGGATGCCACGATCGGACAAGTGCAGAGCGGCGCGAAGGAAGTAGCGAACGCTGGCCTGATCAATCTCTTCATCGACCACACCGGCTCAATCACCGGCAATGCACCATCGGGCGCGGCATGGGCAGCGTGTGTGCAGATCGTCGGCGCTCCTGCGGTCTTGCTCGACAAGATCACGGTGGCACACACGACGAACAGCAAGGATGGCATTTCGCTCTATTATTCCTGGCGCGCGAACATCATTCGGCCATGGACTCCGCGACAAAGTGGTCGCACCGGCGGAACGGCAATTCTGCTGCAAGGTGAGACCAACAGTGTGCAGGTCGACCAGCCGTTCGTTCATGGCGCATGGAGCTACGGCATTGACTGCGGTGTCAACTCCGCGACGATCGTCGAGCCCAATATCGAATTTTGCACGGTCGGCGTGCGCCTGACGGGAGTTGCACCGCGTCTCATCGGCGGATATTACGAAGGTAACGGAACTGACATCCGGCTCGGTATCGCAAGCTCGCCGGTGAATCGCGCCTTCGTTCAACGTCCCTGGTGCAATGGAGCATCGTCAACGTATGCCATCGATATCCTTGCTTCTGTCGATAGCGAGATCATAGATCCGTACTTCACTGGCACTTACTCTACGTCCAAGTTTCGCACGACTGCAGCGAGTACAGAAAACTACGGCAACCGTATCTACATCCATGCGGCAGATGCGAACAATCCAGGGTTGTCCGGCCTAGGGCTCATCGGCGGTCGAAACATCATCGATGTGCAGGGCGAAGACGCGGACGATCATCGGTTCTTCGCTCAATACAACAGTAGCGACGGTTCGCGAGTCGAGCAGGTACTGAACCAGCGCGGCGCAGGATTCAACTGCTTCTATATCAAGCTCATCAATAACGGGGGCACGCTGCAGGTGTCCGTGGTGGACGGCGATGAAGCTGCGACAACCTACGACGGTTGTATCAGCAGCACCGTCACAAACCCACACACGGCTGTCGCGATCCCCGATGTTAGTTCTGGGGCTGGGTTCGGCACCGCGCCCGCGGGTCGGCTCTCCGGTAGCAACTCAATCATCATCCTCAACACGAACGACAATGTGGCCGGTGAGCAGGGGTTCATCGTAGGCAACATCCGTACCAACGGCGGCGATGCGATTGCTGTCGAGCCGCGGCTGCAGTCTCGTAACATCAATGGCACAACTCGAGTACGTCCGGAGTTCCGGTTGCGCAACGCGACGAGCGATGCAACTTATGACTTTGACACGACAAACTTCACGGCTGGGCAGTATGTGATGATTCCAATCATCGGATTCATCAAATAGTACCGATCACGATTGGCATCTCATGCTCGAGCCCGGATACGCGCACTTTCCGCACTTCTGCACGCAATCCGGCGCTTGCCATCGTTAAGACGATATCGGGGCCGTAATTTCGCCAAGTGAACACACCGTCCGGGTTCCACGGGTCCGAGTGGTACTCGGGTGGTTTCAGGTGTTCGATTGATCCGTCTTCCAGGCGTCGAGCTCGGATGATGGTTCCGCAGTTCTCGTGATACGGCACGGTGAACACATAGAAGCCGCCAGGCTTCAGCACTCGTGCAATTTCTCGATAGCCGGCGATGTCATTTTCAACGTGCTCCATCATGCCGGTGGAAGTAATCAGGTCGAACTGACGATCCGGGAAGGTCAGGCGCTCAACGTTCTCGCAGCGCACGCCATCCCTGACAGATCCGAGCGGAGCATCGAAGAGCTCGGAGTAAGTGAAGCGAAAGTCTAGCCGAGCAGCATATCGCTTCAGCGCGTGGAACAGCGCGCCATGAGCTGATAACTCGTAGACGCTCTTGCCTCGCAAGCCGCCTAAGTCTTGTCCGAACAACTGTCGTAGCACCGCGAACGTGCCGCGATGGTGGGCTGTGCCCCGGCAGAACAGGCAGCGCGAACCGATTCGTGGAGATGGATCCGTCCGTACTTGGATCCTGTGCCCCCCGCAAATCTCGCAATTAATGATTTGTGGAGGATGTGTGATCAATGACTGGAAGACCCGTCCGCGCATGACCGCCCTGAGCATATCCATTCCCTCGCGTTTTTTTGGCGTCGCAGTTTCGATGATAGTCGCATCAGGCTGTGCTGGGGGAGTCCCGCCGTGGTGGTACGCGCACAAACCTATTTCCCATCCACCCGAGCGGATGATCGCCGTGTGCGATCCCAGCCGCAACGTCTGCGACCACGTTAAGCAGTCGCGAATCCGCGAGAGGTTAGAGCGACTGTGAGCGAACGTGACTTGGGACGACACGAAGAGGCGATCGACAACCTCAAGACAGAGGTGCACGCATTGCGCACTGATATCGCGGAGATCAAAACGATTCTCGCGACAGCCAAAGGCGGCTGGAAAGTGATGCTTGCCGTAGGTGGCGCAGCAGGCGCGGTGGGTGCGGGGGTCATGAAAGCAATCTCGCTGATGAAAGGCGGGGTATGAGTTTCCGTTACTTCACGTTGGACGAGTTCAAGTGCAAACACTGCGGCGCCAACCAAATCGACCCGGCATTAGTGCTGGAACTTGACGAGCTTCGGCACAGGTTCCGAAAGCCGCTATTGATCTCTTCGGGTTATCGCTGCCCTGCACACAACTCGAAGGTATCGAAGACGGGGCTGTACGGCCCCCATACAACCGGCAAAGCAGCAGATATAGCTATATCTCACGGCGATGCCTTGGCACTTCTAAAGCTGGCGCTACAGATGCGCTTCACCGGGATCGGCATCAACCAAAAGGGCGGCGGACGATTCCTGCACCTCGACATCCTGCCGAACGCGGCAGGCCAGCCACGGCCTACGATTTGGAGCTACTAATGACGGTCACAATGGTCTTGCTCTGCCTCGCAGGGTTTGCTCTGCATTTTCTTGGAAGGTACGGCGAATACTGGCGGACGACTGAGAAGGTATCGCCGGTCGTATATGTATCACAGGATTGGCCAGGCTGGTTGTCTGCGGCAATTGGCACCGCCGCCACGCTATTGGTGCTGCCAGAGCTCGCGCCTGCCCTTGGTATGCAAGTCTCAATGACAAACCTGGGTGCACTTACCGCGGGCTACATGGGCTCATCGCTCGCAGGCAAGTTGCCATCGCTCTTTACCGGGAAGGGCGCGCGGTGAAGCGCATCCCTAAAACCTTCAAGCTCGGAACACATACAGTCACTGTGCGAGTAGTCGGCAAGAAGGAATGGGAGGCGCTTACAGAAGATTACGAGATCGACGGAGCCATTGGCGCGTGGCGATACCAAGACCAGGCAATCATCATCCTACGTGATCAGCCGCCGTCAATGAAATTCCACACGCTTACGCACGAGATGGTGCACGCCATCCTAGATTCCATGGGCGACAAGCTGTCAAAGCGACTCAGTAAGAACGAGGCGTTCGTCGATCGGTTTGCCGGTTTTTTGGCACAAGCACTGCTTACGGCGACGATGAGGATTTGAATGGCACAGAAACCCTTGGCTAACGAGCTACTGCAGGAAGCAGTTGATCAAGTTGCAAGAAGCGGAACGATTACTGCAGCTGCATTTGCATTGAACATTCCACGAGCGACTTTGGAGAACCGACTACGCGAGGCGAAGCGGAGGAACATCAAAGCGGACGCGAAGCTTGGAACTTCTGGCACATCGACACTGTACGGCCCGGATGGACAGGTGAAGCTTCAGTGGGTGAAGGCAACAAAGGAGGACCAGACATTCGCGCAGTGGGAGCAATCCGTCAAGGATGTTTTCGCCAACGTCGAACGTGTTGCGCCAATCCCGATGTCCAAGCGGGTTCGGTCGGCGGATCTGCTCGCGGTTTACCCAATCGGTGACCACCACACGGGGATGTACGCGTGGGGCGAAGAGACCGGGGACGACTATGACATCAAGATCGCAAGACGCCTTCTGGTGTCTGCGACTGAGCATTTACTGAACGTTACACCGGACACCGAGACCGGCCTGATAATCAACGTTGGAGACTTCTTTCACGTCGACAACCTGAAGAACGAAACATCGAGATCACACCACACCCTGGACGTTGACACCCGGTATCAACTGATGATCGATGCGGGCGTCGACATGTTACGCACTTGTATTGACCTAGCTCTGCACAAGCACAAACAGGTCCGCGTGATCTGTACTCCAGGGAATCATGACGACATCGGAGCTCAATGGCTATCGCTTGCGCTGTCCTTGCTCTATGAAAAAAACCCGCGCGTGCAAATCGATCGAACACCGGGGAAGTTTCACTATCACCACTTTGGCAAGGTCCTAATCGGCGTGACGCATGGAGATACTGGGAAACCCGAGAAGCTCCAAGGAGTCATGGCAGCGGACAAGCCCGAACTATGGGGCGCAACAAAGTTCCGCTACTGGATGACTGGACATGTTCACAACAGAAGCGTACTCGAATTACCTGGAGTGATGTGGGAGACGTTCAGGACGCTCGCTGCTCGAGACGGGTGGGCGCAATCGAGCGGCTATCGATCAGGGCGTGACATGACATCAATCGTTTTCCATAAAGAGTTTGGTGAGTTCGCGCGTCATCGGTTCGACGTCGCGATGCTGAAGGAGGCTGCATGAGTGGGGGGATGGAAGATGCTGCGCGTGAATCGCGCAGTGCATTTACAGAACAGGTCGGCGGGGAGCATTACAAAAACCTAGCGATTCAGCCTGCGGAGTTCCTGCGAGCAAACAAGGTGCCGCATTTAGAGGGGGAGATCATCTACCGGGTGTTGCGGCATGCTCAGAAGAACGGACGGGAGGATTTGGAGAAAGCCATCCATTCTTTGCGACTGCTAATCGAGATGGAATACGAGGGCAAGCCATGATCGCGGGACTATGGGCGAGGTTCTCAAGCTGGATCATCGGACTATTGATGGCGCTAGCAGCACTGGCAGCGGTGTACTTTCGCGGTCGCTCAGCTGGGAAGGCAGTCGAGCAGAAGAAGGCCACCCAAGAGGACCTGGCCGAAGCGCAGAAACATGCTGCAACTATCCGGGAGACTGTCGATGTTAAATCTGAGGTTAGCCGCCTGCCTGATAGCGATGTGCACGAGCGGCTTAGGAAGAAATGGCAGCGGGACTAGTCAGACTCTTCCACGCCCGGCGCTTTCGAATGCGGAGGATTGTCGTGTCATGAACTCCGAAGCGAGCAGCCAGTACAGTATGAGGTTCGATCGAAAGAAGAATCCAGTGCGGCCAAAACTTTTCACCGCATGCTTCGCACGTTTTCATGCAGCGATTATAGCGGTTCTTTTTCTGCCTGGTTGCTCACACACCAACAGCGTGATTGATACGGCGTGCTCTTGGGTGCAGCCGATCATGGTCAGCCGAGAGGACGTGTTGACCGACGATACTGCGCGCCAAATTTTGATGCTTAATGAGCAGTGGGAGCGAACCTGCGAACAAAAGTGAGGGCCGCTGCCAGCGTGCGCGACTTACGGCACTAGGTCCTACGCGGATCCACCGAGTCCAGCGGCCCATGCCGTAGAAATGCGGGATTCACCTAATCGTTCCCGCCGTAAAACGCTTCGATTTCTTCCTTCCTTCGTTTGATTTCATAGGCTTGGTCTAGGATCCGGCGGGCACCTTCGTGATCTCCAGCCTCGAATCGTGCACTTGCCTCAAGCGTGAGAGTTTCGATCTTGGCTTCTGCTTCCATGTGTAGCCGTATCATCTCCTGAATGTCAGGTTTCTCCGTCATCGCGAGCTCAGCATCCTGGGGGCTACAGAACGTCGCTATCCAGCTGTGAATGCGGCCCGTGGGCTACGTGGCCAGCCTCCACAGTCATAGTGAGTCGCCGGTAGTGATGCCAATCCCGAAAGCCGCATTGACGCGGGCCAGGCGCATCATCCGTTTTTTCCATCGGCATACCTGTTGCCAGGCTCTCAGTCTCGCGTGCTTACGGCTGTTCATGGTTTGCGCTGTCCGCTGCTCTGCGCCACTCGTCGCGCACACGCTGGAGTAATTGAGCCGTTTCGAAATCACCCAGCTTTCTCTGCAGCTCGGGCCGCAGGATGCCGAGCACTCTTTCGAATACCTCGCCCGCAGTGCGCTCGTCCGTCGATTCGCTCATGTGTTGGCAGTTGCTCTACGCTTTGGTTTCTTGACGATGCGCTCCCACTCTTCGTAGGCGTGTTCTCGCTGGAAATATGAGTCAGTGCGTCGCCCGCAGTGGGCGCACCTCACGCTCCGCCCTTCCTTGTGGTCCCACGTGTCGAGACTAGGCTGTGATCCGCAGCACGGCGTTAGGTGGTCTACTCGAACTTGCACAGCTCACTCCTACGGCGTGGGACTGCGAGCGGGTCGCGTGCGTCGCCAGCTCGTGTGCGACTCAAAAAACTCAAGTTCGATCCCTGCGTTTAGAAGGCGGAGCTCCATGCTATCCGCGGCAGAAGTAGCAGCAGATGCCGTCCTGCGCAGTTCGCGGATCTGCATGATCGTATGTTCAATCTCTGCTTCGTTCATGACTTGCTGTCTTCTAGGGGCTTGTTTAGGGAACCGTTCTGGACCATGAATGCAGGTCCTCATACCCGTCATCGAATGGGCCTGGCAATTGCTCTGGATTGTTTGGCAACTCCATCCAATGCGTGACGCGCCAACCTAGGGACGCATCGGTCAGTCGGAACTCGTTAATGACCGTATCGTAGTACCTTTCGATAAACCAACCGGCAAGCACCTGGTGATACCCGAACTGGTAGTTCGGATTCGTGGCAAGCACAGCTACTCGCATGTGGTGCTTAGGTAGACGCTCTTTACACGGGATCCACTGCACAGCTTCTCCTACGGGGCGATACTAAACAAGGCAACGGCGAACTCGTGATCCCTGTTCGGGGTAATCCCCTCGAAGGCTATGGCGCCGGGATCTGTTGTGTACTGCAACCTCCACCGCTTTTGCAGATCAAGTGCGGACTCCCATGACACATCTGGCGGTGCGCCATAGTGCCCTGCGGCGATGGCCCACTGGTCCCACGTCCAACCAAGCAATGTGCTCATGACTCGCATGTCTCCTACTCGGGTGTTCCCAGTTTGCGAAGGGCATCATTGACGATCGGTGCGTTCTCGTCATTGAAAGCAAGATCTAGCGGCGATGTCATCTCGGGATGCAGTTCTCGCATCACGCCCAGGATCGCCTCAAGATCTTTGAGGCTGTACCAGCCACCCAGTAGGAATGCATCCGCGTGCCTATCCTCCGGTTCGAAGTAACCCTCGACGCCGGCCTCTCTCAGCCGTCGCTTTGCTTCCTCAATGTCCACATCGTTCTCCCAGGAAGTTATTCATCCCAAGGGCGGCCAAGGCCACGCTGGGGGCCGAATACATCGGCTACCGCCTTTTCGGCCTCGCCATGCTTATGGGCAGACTTAATGACCGTTCGCCAAAGCTTCTTGATGCCACTGCCCTTTGGGATCGATCGCCCCAAGCGAGCGTAGTTTTGCGGACGACTGAGAAAGTAGCGAACGCGCCTTTCGGCTGCTGCTTCATCCTCCGGCAATGCGTTGCCCCTGTCGGTATTGCATTGACGGCACGCAAGCAGCTTGTTGCATGGCCTATTCAAGCCTCCCCTCGACAGTGGAAGCACATGATCTATAGACCGGTAGCGCGGGCTGCGACGGTCGTGAAGCTCCATCCGGCAGCCACATATCCAACACCGACCCTGCTGCTCCTCCCAGCGGATCTGGACAAGTGACGGAGTGGCTTTAATCATGTGTGCGTTACCCTCGGACACCACACTATCCGCGCCCCCATTTTGCTACAATTCCGCGTGTGCCGTTTTTTGTACGGCACAGGGTCAAAAAGAGGCACAAAAACCGCTACACTTTGACCGTATGCCGCAGAGCAGCACAGCTAAGCGGTTGATTCTAAAAGCGCCGGAGTAGCTCAGTTGGTAGAGCAGCGCATTCGTAATGCTGCTACCCACCTCAGAAAAACCCTATAAAACACGGCGTTTCCTTCACTTCTCGCTCGACCGTGTGCCGTCCTGTGTACGGGAAATGTTGTCCGCCCACTCGCTCAGATGACCCGGATTGAGGGCGCTGTAACGCTCCACCATCGCGAGCGACGACCACCCGCCGAGCTCCTTCAGAATGATCGGCGGAGTACCCGCTATGGTGTGCCACGCTGCCCACGTGTGCCTCAGATCGTGGAACCTGACGCCTTCGAGCCCCGCGCGTTTACACGCTTTGCGCCACGCTGTTTTCGGAGAGCCGACAGGAGCTCGTCCAAGGTGGTCCTTAAAAACGTATTCAGTGCTTCCTGGGGCATCCCGAAGGGCTTGATTGAGGAGTGCTCTGGCGTCTGTTGAGAGTGGGACTGGAATCGCTTTCCTGGTCTTGGTCTCGCCACTCGGGATATAGGCAACGGAGCGCTCAAGGTCCACCATTGCCCATCGCAGTCCCGATATATTCGACCATCGAAGTCCTGTAGCAACCGCGAAGCGAGCCATCCGCGCAAGGTGCTTAGGAAGCTCGCTGGCCAAGCGGTCAAACTCGGCTCGAGTAAGGAATCGCGGGTCGTGTTTTTCGACATGTTGGGCCTCTACTTTCGGCGCGTGCGCGAGCCAGCCCCACTTTGTGGAAGCATGAAGCGTTGATCTAGCCACAGCCAAGATGCGGTTGGCTGTCCCAGCAGACCTTCGCCTTCCGCCCCGAGCATTTGGGTCGTTGCGCAAAGCAGTAGCGACTGCCGCGAGAGCGTTAGCGTCAATGTCGCACAGGGCTTTCCCTGATAGGTAAGGGTCAAGGGCGGCAAACGCTTGCCGATCTCGAGCGATGGAACGCTTATGCTCCTTCTCTTTGAGCCAGCGTTCTTTCGCGTCTTCCCACGAGTATTGGACTTCGCCAAGTTCAGTCTCCCGCCAAATCTGTTCTCTTAAGCGGCGTTCAAATTCTTCCGCAAGCGTCTTGCTAGTTGTGCCACTCGTGACGCGGATCTCCCGCCCACGAATGGTGAACCGGACCCACCAGGGGCTTCCGGCTTTCTTGCTCCGTTTGTAGAGCATCGGTCGTGTTCCTCTAAATCTTCTTCTCTAAACCGCCACAGCTTGCCGATCTTGAAAGCAGGCTTAGCCCCTGTACGCGCCCACTCGCGTACCGTGGATGTCTCCACCTGATAGCGTTCGGCGACTTGTTCAACTGTCAGAATCGGCATGCTCGTCTCAGTAGCCCATACTCTCATTGCTCACTCGAAAAACGCCGGGAGTTCTGCAGGCCAACGCGCCCGGCACGGTTGGTGGCAAATGACGTCGACGTATCGCGTCACCCCTGCCGACGATCCAGCAGCCCGCCCGGTCGGCGTTCCTGGTAGGCAAGCCGCGGCACAAATCGCCTCCCTCTTCCGAGGTAGCGTGGCGCGCCATAGCAGGCGATATAGGGCTGCCTATACGGCGCCCGATTGCTGCGCCAGCCGAACTCGCGAAACGTTTCAGCTTTCCAGCGCACACGCCCGTAGGCTTCTATGTATTCGGTTAGTGTCGTCACAGCTCCGTCACTCAACGAAGCTCTGCTTGATCGTATGCAGGGCTGGGTCGTCCGAAAAACGTTCGCCGACCTTCAGCATTCCAGGGATAGCGTCTATCGACTTCCCGAGGGTCGCGGCGATCTCTCGGTTCGTCATCCCGGATTGCTTCAGCCTGAAGGCATGGACGCAGTTCATGCGGGCGCGCTTTTGAACTCCGCTGCCGTTACTCATTGTCCGCTTCCTGTTGATCACTCATGCTCTGGCTATACCCATTTCTCACTACGATTAAGGATTATCGGCAGGGAGATTTTGGACCACTCTATCGGCGTGATCTCGCTCCACCTTGGCCCGAACGGTAAATCTGTGTCAGAGGCGTCTTGCGCCAGTCGTTGTGCCTCATTTTCGTCTGGCGCCTGAACCACAACTGAATGCTCAACTTTCACGATATGCTTGCCAGAAACTCCATAGGCACGCACTTTGACTAGCCATATGCTCATGACGCGTCGCCTGTCTTGCCCAGCTCTGCATATCGAGGCGGAATCTGATCTCGCTGACCAGTCCACATACGTCCGGTATCTTCGTGCTGAGCCGTTATAATCCCTGGCTTCCTTCGATTCCTCAGCCGATCGATCGCCTCCGAAAGCACGGAACAAGCCACTCCGCCGGAGAAACCGAACCTTTCGTGCATCTCCTGCGCCATATCGCGCAAGACAGCCTGTAGCTCGTCTAGTTCGCTACTCATCTATCCTTGCTCTCAGCGGGTCACCGGATCAAGAATCGAGCGCATAAGCGCGTATGTCTTCGGCGCGCTGCGAGCTTTCGTCCACCCAAGTCCGACTTCATCAACGTGGCTCGCTTCGATCTCGTCCCACCGATCGACAAGCGCCGCCCACGCAGGCGAGAGCTCGCGCATGCGATACAGATGCGGACGCGCTTCCGGAACGCGCTCCAGATACATCAAGCAACGATCCAAGTCGTCTGGGTCATGCGGATGATCTATGCCGAAGCCGCGATCAGTTTTCTGATCGAAGGCGATCCACATCGCGAGCTGCCTACTGCTCAGGCCGACTTCGCCGTTCGCAAGCCACTCGACCGTCTTGAGTTGTGCGGGCGTCATTGCTTCTCCTGAACAGCCGGCTTGCCCAACTCGGGTCGCTCGAATTCAACAGACGTGCATCGGCTGCCCACATGCCACGAGTACGGACGCATGCCTTCGGGCACCAATCCAGCGCGCACGAGTGCGTCCGTTATCTCTTCGTTCGTGAACTCGATGCCGAGATAGGTGATTTCGCCCGCGGCGTTCCGCGATCTTGATACGACTCTCACGAGCTTTGCTCCTTGGCCTGTGCGAGTCGCACGACACCGTAGCCCTGGGCTTGAAGTTCACGCAGTAGAATCAAGCCGCGGTCGATGTAATCGCCACACCGCGGGTCGGCCGCGGCCTTGCGGCACGCTTTGCCGAACCGCCAAGCATCGACGTTTTCTGTCGGCTGATCGTCGTATGTGTAGACCTTCATGCGCTTCGTTCCATTAGTTCGCTGGTCGCTTCGCCGTATACTCTCGCGTGTGCTTCGTGCTGCGAAAAGCCGCGCATCAGAAAGGACCGGTAAAGATCCGAGCGAAGTAGATCCGCTTCCGCTTCCAGCTCCGCAATGCGGGCGAGCGCTTGCTTGTGCTGACCGATTGCCCAAGCGTGCTCGGTCTCCAGCTTGTTCGTGCTGGCGTCTACGTCGGAGGCGAGGTAGACGCGCGGCTCCGCTTCCCCCTCGTAGTGGGCCAGGGTCCCCTCCTTGTAGAGCAAGGTGGCGTAGGTGTAGTACTTCTGCATGTCTCACGTCTCCCTAGGAAGCTGCTCGCGCTTGTGGGCGCAGCCAGTGCATCCACACGCCCTTTGCCCACGCGAACGTGTACAGGCAGCAGAGCACCGTTATTCCCCATTGCTGAGCGCTGATCGCTGACCAGAACCAAAACGGCTGCCCCACGATGCCGAACAGACAAGCGTAGCGACGCGTTTGCTCTCGCTTGCTCTGCGTGAGGAACACGGCAGTTACGCCAGTCAGTGCGATTCCAATTTGGTCAATCACTCGCTTCTCCGCTATCCGATGTTGTCCGCCAGTTCGCGGCGCCGCCTGGCCTGGTCTACTTCGCTGAATGCGTCCCACATCTTGTGGGATTGCATGCGGGCGATATCCGCAAGCTCTTCGTGAGTGATTCGCTCGGCATCTTTCGCGGGCTTGGCCTGCCGATGAAGCCAGCATCCGGGGCGCTCTGGATGATCGCGCATGAGAATGATCCCGCTCGTGGGCTGCACTTCGCCCTCTAGCCCTTCCTTCCAAACCTTCTCGGGCATGCAGTAGTAGTGCTTCCAAATACGGCGGGGATGGGTTCGTGGTGTCCCGGTTGGTCGCTCCGTATTCCAAGGCCACGAGAGCGGACGATCAAACCACTTGTCTTTGTGTTTGTCGGCTTTCAAATCCGCCCGACTGATTTTCACCTCGACTTCCATCAAACGCAGGTCACAGCGAACGATAAGCAAATCGGTTTCGCTGCCGGGCCAATATGTGTTCGGGCAGATCACCAAATGCTTTCCGTTGAAAGCTTGGATGTAGAGTTGCCGGCAGATTTCGCGCGCTGTCCACTTCATAGGCTGCTCATCAACTATCAGATGTCAGACCGCGAGCTCGTGCTGTGCAAGTCGATCGACAATCCGCCTGCAATACTCTTCCCGCGCTTCGATGCCGATCGCGCGGCGTCCTGTCTTGCGAGCGACCGCTAAAGTCGTTCCGCTGCCGGCGAAGCAATCCAGAACGACGCCGCCCGGCGGTACGCTGTACTCAAGCAGGGGGCGAATGATGCCCTCCGGCTTCTGCGTCGGGTGCACTGCGTACCCGTGGCAGCTACGTTCATAGATAACACTTGCCATCATGCGCGGCCCGCCTTCCTCGCTCTGGTACGTGGCGCCACCTATGCCATTCCAGTGCGCCGGCTTCTTGCGTCTGGTTACTTTCTTGGCGACGGCGTCTCGCGTTACCTGCGGGCACTTGTAGAGTGATGCCCATTCGCCGCGGTAGAAGTGAACCGCAAGCTCGTGCACTCGGCGGAAGCGATCGGCGGCAGAGTTGGACCCGTTGTGCTTTTCCCAAATGACGTCCTGCGCGATCGACCAGTCGGCAAGCTCGTGAGCTTTTGCCGAGAACATCCGGAACGAGCCAAAGCACCAGAGTTGACGCGTGATACCTGCGGCGACCGATGGCCAGCCCTCCGGCCAACGGTCCCACTCGAAGCTCGTTTCACCGTATGGCGGATCGGTCACGATGGCATCCACTGCGCCCAGCAACGGCATGAGCTGCAGCGCGTCGCCGTGGTACAGCGTGAGCGCGTCGTCCTGCCAGTAGGGTGCGGGTAGGTTCATGAGCAACTTATCGACGCTCGGGTGTCGCCGGGTGGAAAGTGGCTCGCCCTCGGCACATCTGACCAATCATGGTCACTTCGTATACGTGCCAGTCATACGCCATGGAACTGCGCTCAGCTTGATTCTGTGCGTAATCAAGTGCGGCCCTCTCGGTAGAGAAGACTGAGTACGGAGCGTTTCCTCCGTTGAAATCTGCGTTCGCACTTACGACCATCCAACGTTTCATAGAGCATCTCCCCGGTTCACAGCGCACCCGGGGAGGGAGCACCCTCCCCGGGATTGCTTTTGCCCTTTCGGGCGGTCGTATGGGGGCGGTCCTGCGCGCAGAGTCCGCAGCAACCGACAAAGCTGCAGCCGATGTCGGTTCGGTAGGCAAGGCCGGGCGTCGCGCAGACGTGTCCGGCTCTCATGGCTCGATCCCCGTGCTTACATCACGGTTAGCCCCACTAGGTGCATTCGTTGTATCTGCTGACGTTCTCTCCGCCGCTTCGACGCCATGCTCTGGGCAACTCGGGCGCGCTTGCCTAGTGAGAACACTTCGGCATGTGCACGCTGACGTTTTCAGGGTGGGTACGTACCCGCCGAATTTCTCGCAGTCCTTGCAGCGCGCCGCGGCGCTAATGCCGTGCACACAGGGCTGCACAGGTTTCGTTTCCAACTGTGTGCTCAGCGTTGACTGTAAGTGCTTACGCAGCGCGTCGAGTACGTCGCCATCGTCTAGGTATTCGCAGACACGGTTGCTGAAGTGCTCAAACATCCGGTTGGCCTCGTCTCTGGTAGCTTCTGCGCGGTTCCATTCGCCGGGACTCGCGTTGCGGTCGAGCAGTGCATTGATAGCCGACTCTGCACGGTCAAGCGTGTCCCACGCATCGGAGCGCTTGTTCAGCAAGTCGAGCAGCTCAGCGAGCATCTGACTCTCCCAACGCTGTTAAGCCCTGATCTGCATTCGCTTTCGCCTGTTGGGCGGCAGCTCTTTGGCGCGCAAGTAGCGAATGCGCTGCATGAGCCTGCGCCTCCGTCTCGAATCCAAGTACAACGCGATAACCCGAGCCACTTGGTTCGGAAAGGAGGTAGCTGGCCTCGGATAGCGACTGTTCCACCACCAGCCCAGATGAAGAATGATCGTCCACGCTAAGCACATCGCCAGAATCACACATTGCGCGTAGCCCATCCCAGTCACCTACTCGTGCGAGGTCTTGAATCTTCTTGAGTACTTCGAGCACAAGAAGCCATTGTTCTCTTGTTTCAGGTCGCGTCATCTGACCTCCCTGGCTCAACCTCGATCGGATCAGCATCGGTCACGAAAATAGCGAGATCGCCCTCCCATCCATCGCGACTCGCTTCTGGCGGTTGAGCAGGTCGCATCGCGGCCAATACGGCAGCGCGGGCCTTGTCGAATCGCTCGCGCATGGCCTTCGCAGCTTGGCGCGTTGGTCCGTGCTCGCGATTGCATAGCCTCTCATCCTCAATCCAGCAGGCGTCATAGGCATCTAGCAGCGCCTCAGCATCCGCGGACGGTGGTTGAGTGGGCCAGCTAGGGGGACTCGCACCCCCACCCGTTCCTCGCAACAGTTCGGGCGCACTGACTGCTCGCTGGCATTGATCCGGCTTCGGTGGTTGAGCGGTTCGCGTGTCGAGCGCCCTCGCGATGTTCTCCAGTGCCTTCGCGTAGCCCATCTGATCTTTCGTGCTCGTCACGTAGCCGTGCAGCGTTTCGATTAGGACGCGCGTATCTGCTGGCGGTGGTTGAGCGTTGCGCCTAATTAGCCGCAACGCGCCAACGGCCAACGCCTGCGGCCAGAAGCCCGCGAGTTGGTTCGCTGCCATCGCTTCGAGATCCCGGATAACGCCGGCGTCGTGTTCGTCTATAGCCGCCGGCGGTGGTTGAGTGGGCCAGCTAGGGGGACTTGCACCCCCACCCGTTCCTCGCAACAGTTCGGGCGCACTGACTGCTCGCTGGCATTGATCCGGCTTCGGTGGTTGAGTTGCTACGGTGCCGACCATGGCTTCGGCAATCGCATTGAGTGCGAGAGCCGCACCTACGCGCGCCTGACCTCCAAGGGATCGAACGACGTTTGCAACAACACTGTGCGCCTGCTCGAACTGCGTCGGGCCTGCTGGCGGTTCGTCAGCAGCTCTCCGCGGGTGGCATGCTTCGTCGTGCTCACAGTTCGCGCAGTAGTCGTCGTCCCGATCCTTGACGAAGTTTGAGCAGATCGGCAGTGGGTGCGCCCTATAGGCGGCGGGATCGCAATTGCACTCGTCAGGTACTGCTTCGCTCGACCATGTGCTGAGCGCGTCTATTTCTCGATTGAAGACCGCCGGATTGTCATTGATGGCATTGATACGACGCAGCCTGTCGTGTAGCCCCGCGGCGCCAAGCTTCCATGCTGCCTGCCACACCTTCCACGCAAGTTGCACGCGCGGCTTTTGGTACTCGTGCGGCGGGGCGCCAGACTTTGACCAGTCGGTGAACTCGCCGCTTTCCTTGCACCATGCCTCGAAGGCGACTTGCTGTTTCGATGACGGTTGTTCTTGCTTCTCACGATAGAAGCGGTTGTTGGTTGGATCACTCATCGTGCAACGCTCGCTTGATTTCTTTGTCATTCATCCCGACGGCCTTGCAGCCTGCTTCGGTTGCATGCCAGTAGCAGCGCCGGCCCTGAACCACGAAGCCCATCGTTTCAAGACGCTTCATGGATTCATAATCGGGACCGCTCTCCGTGGAGTTGAAGTAGTTGCGGAATCCCCAATCCCGGCGACCACGGCTTTGCTTTATGCCGAGCATGTGCCGCAAGTTGTCTAGGTCGTAGAGCAACTCCTTTGTCACGTGCTGCTCCACACAATGATTTCCCTGCCGTTCACAAGGTTCTCAGCGGACGTCAATTGCTTCGCCCTGCGGACGGCGAAAAACTTAAAGAAATAGAAGTCACGCGCCGGCCAGTAGTCGTCGCCAGCATCCTCACGTACCCAGTAGAATTCGTCGTCTTTTGTCACGACGAACCGTTTACGCTTCTGTTCTTTCATGCGCGCGACTCCACATTGTCAGGGGCTACGTAGGTCAAAGCCTTGAAGCCGGCCACCCCGCCTGTCCATGACGAGTGATATTCGTATTCGATCTGGATGCGCTGCCCACTAGCGCTTTGGCGAACGTAGGTGGCTGGCACACGTCCACCGGGCCGCTTCCACCACAACTTATCGCCAGGCTTGAACACCTTCTCTTTGGTCACTTGCTCAGGCACGCTCGCGCCCTCCCGTTACTGCCGTGCGGGCGATATAGCCACGCATGTTCTTGATCGTCTCCGCGTTCGTCTCGGCCTGGAACTTGTAGAGGTCGCGCTCGCGGCGGAGCGCGGCCGCATCAGACGGCGGAAGCCAGCCGAGGCCAACGAGACGGTCGTAGACAATCTCGACTTCCTGATCCGAGGTCAGCCGCTCGCCGTGATCGCACGGGAAGCACTCTCCCTGTACGCCGCGCAAACAATCCTCGGGCTCTAGGCACCGCTTCTCAGAAGGAACTTGTTCATTGCTTGTCATCGTCGCTCCCCGGTTCTCTCTCAAAGTCCGCGCATGTATCAAGCGAGTCCACGGCTCGCTTGCTGAGCGAACAGCGCAAGCCGTTCTCGAATCTGGAATAGCGGCAATGACAGCAGCTCATCGACGATTCCAAGAAGGTGTCTTTCTGTTCCATATCGCTCAATGAATGCCTTCTTGCTGTGCTTCAGTGAGGGGCCATGCTTCGCTTCGATCTCTCGTTGCGAGCGCTCGTCTGTGATGATTCCTCGGTGATGCCAAGGGCAGAGCGGCAGCGTGGACCAATGCCCGCCAGAATGCTTTCGCGTACCCTTATCGACCAAGTGATGCACATCAACCGGAACATCCAAGTAACCCTCCATCGCGCAGCAAATGCAGCCGATATCCTGAAGCCTGACGAACCTAGCCTTGACGCCGGTTAGCATTTAGCGAGCGCCAGGTTTCAATCACAATTGCCTCAGTAGCACGACGGTTACGCATGGCCTCGTGCTGTTGGAGCGCCGCGAAATAGAGTTCATAGGCCGCTTCGGTATCGGCACTGGTCTTGGCTGAAGCAGTGCGCTCAGCAACAGTACCTTCCGATAATTTGAAAATGGCCTGTTCTGTTCGCTTAGCACGAAACTCGGCGCGCTCCATCTCGGCTCGAAGCGCTGCGCATTGCTCATCTGTGGTTGATAGATACTCAAGTGCAGCCTCCATCCGATCCTGTGTGATCGCGCCTTTCATGTTCAGAACGGAATGTCGTCGTCAAACTCACTCTCAGCGGCAGGCTGGGAAGGCTCATCCTTCTTTGCCGGTGCTGCCGATGCCTGCGACTTGCCGCCTAGCATTTGCATCTCGCGGGCAATGACTTCAGTGGTGTACCGATCCTTGCCCTCCTTGTCTTGCCACTTGCGCGTGCGCAGGCTTCCTTCGATGTACACCTGCGAGCCCTTGTGCAAGTACTCGGCGGCAATCTCTCCCAACTTGTCGTACAACACGACGCTGTGCCACTCGGTACGTTCCTGTTGATCGCCGCTCTGGCGGTCCTTCCACTGCTCACTAGTAGCGATGCGGATATTGGTGACCGCCTTGCCGCTGGGCATATAGCGCAGGTCGGGATCTTGTCCGAGGTGGCCGACCAAAATGACTTTGTTTACGCCCCTCATGCCGCCACTTCCTTCGCGTCTTCAACCGGGATCTCGTCGTCGAACTTCTCGGGCTCAGCGGCTGGAGCGGCGCCATATGCGTGCCCTCGAGACTCAAGCCAGATGCGGTTGCGCGCGTCCTGAAGATCGGGAAGCTTCCAAGCTTCGACTGCCTTCCACGATCGGGTGCCGAATATCTTTTCGAGCATCTCCTTTCGCGCTGTCTTGGCTGCCTCGGTCGCACCGGGGTGCATGCGGTTAAGCTCTTCCGCGATCTCTTCCAGCGCAATCTCGCGCTGCTGTTCGCGGTACTTCCATGCGCTGTCACCGTCTTCGGTGATAAGTTCGCTATTGTCGCGGCTCGTGTCGATTGTTGGACCCACGCCGCCGATGGTCAGAGTTTTGATGTGCGGCAAGAATTCTTTGAACGTCGGGTTGCGGAGCACCTTGCCATCGAGGAACGTCGAACGGTCCTTGAGGATGTATGCCAAGCGCTCAATGCTCTTGACGCTGCCATCGACTAGCGTCTGCTCCTGCTCCATCTGCATCAGCAGTGAGGGCTCGAAGCCGGTTTCACCTTCGGCCTTCATCTTTACGCCAGTCTTGACTAGCTCCTTCTTGCCGGCGTCGTTGACTTGCATGTCGTACTCGTAACCCTGCCGACCGCACATGAGGATGTGCAGAGGGGAGTTGAGGTACAGATCCGTGAAGTTCTCACGCCAATCCTGCTTCACGGCACGCCAGTCGGAGAACTCTAGCCCGCGCTTGCGACTCTTCCTGGTGGCGTACTCATCACAGAAGATCGTCCAGAAGTGCGTGATGCTGTCGATAATGAGCGCATCGGCGTGCTCACTGGCCCAGCGGATGCCGTCGCGCAGATCGGACAACGCGCGAGTGCGGGCCACCATCAGATCGATGCCGGCTTCCTTGAAGCGAGGCTGCACCCACGCGGCGCCGTTCTCAGTGTCGATGAAGGCCACGACGTTTTTGGTCGTGACGCCGCGCTGCTTCATGTAGCCGACCAACCCGATGGCGATCGATGAGGCGGTATAGGTCTTACCGCTACCTGCCAAGCCCATGATGCCGGCCTTCAGATGCGAATGACCCATATCAGCTCTTTGAAAAAGACTCATGTTTCGCTCCCATCGCTTGTTTTCTGATTCTGCTGAAAAACATCTTCACTCGATTGGCCTTCTTCTTTACGCCGTATCCCGCGGCAGTCGATGCCATCTGAGCCGGCTTGCGAAGATCCACGAGCGGCGGGAATCGCACGACGTTCCCTGGAAATCGAATGAAGTTCATAGGACGTAGCTCGCGTCGTTCTCAATGACGTGGCCGAGCTTCATAAACTCGCGCTTGAACAGCTCGCCACTCGCCGCATCATCGCCCTGCGCGAAGTTCGCCAGGATCGCGAACATGTCTATGTTCAGCATGATCTCCGCGAGAATCTCTTCGCCCTTCTTGTTGTGGCAAAGGAGCCAATGCTCGACGGTGCGGCGCTTCTCTTGGTCGCTGAGCTCAGCCCAATCGCGAGCAGTGCCGTCCACGAGGTCAGGCGACGCCACGCGGGCAGGGTCGTCCTTCACCTCAAAGATGCGATCGAGCGCATCAAGCGTATGCTTGAACAGGGGATTGGCAGCCATTACGCAGCCTCCTTGTCCATGGTGCGGAACTCGAGCTCAGCCTCGGCTCGCTCCTCCGGTGACATTTGGAGTACGCCAGTCATATCGATGTCCTTAGCGGATTGCGGCGGCACGATCACTGGACTGCGCGGGTACAACTTGATCTCGCGCTTGCTCTGAGCGATCAAGTACTCAATCAAGTCTGCTTCCGGGTGAACCATGTTTTTCTCCTGAGCTGTTATCGCCGCTGATATGCAATGAGCTTCTGCGCTTCGTCACGCACAATTGCGCGAACGAAGTATTCGAGCTCCACAACAATGTCATGCGCTCGGCCGGCGTCACCGATGTGACTTGCCAAGATCGATTGCAACTCAATCCCCGCGCGAGCGAGGAGGGCTTCCGATGGCGTGACTTGTTGGCTCATGTGTGTCCTACCGTGTTCGTGTGTGCTGTTCAGATCAGTTCGAGCACATGCCAAACGAACGGGCCGTCGTCGCACGTGCCGATGTAGCTACCGTTCTCATGAATAGGGCGGCCTGTGCCGACCACAGAGAAGCGCCGCGTCTTCTTTGGCGTGTCCGTGTCAACCTCGGCCCACATGCACAACACGCCGTCCTGCATCGCCACGCGCCGCGGAATCGCATCGCGCGCCATCTCGACCTCATTGACTTGGCCGATCCTGAAGAGAGGAAACTTGTGTATCGTGCGCATCGCTCGCTCCGTCAGATGTCGCCTAGCAGCTTTCGCGTCTCAGGGCTCGCGACCTTGCGGATGTCTCGAATCAGCTCTTCACGCATGCCGCTGGCCGCGCGTGGCATGTCAAGTTCCAACAGTAAGTTGAGGCACCCTGCTATGTGTGCGAGATACAGAAGCGACAGTTTTTCGTACTCGGTCATGGCACTTCCTTCCTATCGAAAGAAGCTCACAGCCAGCCGTCGCCAGACGCGTAGGCGTACAAGTCGCGCTCAAGCGCCGGGAGGTCCTCTATGGATTCCTCGCGCTCATCCCCGCCAATCACGAGCACGACCTTTCCGGGCTCGCGCTGCTCGATAACGAGGTCAGCCGCGTAGATAAACCCGGGGGTCGGCGTCTCTGTGTGGTAGTGACCGCTCGCAGCGGCGACGTCCGTGACTTCGCGGCGGCTCGCTTGGAATTCTTCGAACGTCATAACAACTTCTCTCCTGTGGGGGTGTCTTGCCCGCGCGAGCAAAATATTGCCGGAGCAGGAAATAGGAGTCAAGCAATATTTTGCTTCTCACAGGAAATTTTTTTTGCGGTCAGGTTACGCCGTGTCTCGATTCAGGGGTAGCCTAACGCCTTAAGGAGTAACACTTCGGCCGTTGCTGCTGTGACGGCAGCACTGCGCGAAGGGCGTTGTAGGAGGGGGCTGAGGGATATATGCGGATCTTAAGTCTACGCGGCGACTGGACCCGCGTGCGTGGCGATGGCTTAAAGAAGAAGCCTCGTCGAAAGAAGGGGGCGCAACATCAGCGCACCAAGATGGAAGGCCACTGGTTAGGCACTCGGCGAAGTCTAAGGGCTGACCGAGTTCACGAGCGCAGGAAGCGAGTCAAATCGTGAGCTTCTATTCCGGCTTTTGCTTGCTGTAGTGCGCTTCGCGCTCTGCGAGGCGCTGGATCATCTCGCGACCTTCGGGCGTTGCCTTCATTAGAGCGTCCATGACCTTCGGAACGACGCCGCTAGAGAGCAGATCGTCCGGTATGTTGGGCATCTGCAGCTGCCACCCCTGAAGGCCGAACGCTCGTGCGATCTTGTTGATCTTCTCTATTCCAGGCTCATTGGCCGCATTCAGGATATTGCTGACGGTGCGCTGACTCACCCCCGCCTTCTTGGCCACCTGTGGCTGAGATAGATTATAGACTTCCATGAGGCGGCGTAGATTCTTCGCCACCGCTTCAGTCGTTGTCAGCTTCGTGAAAGGCATATGGCTGGCAGAATACTGCCAAGCTCTAGCAACTTCTTGCATTTGTACGGACGTCATGGCACTTGCCGTCCTAGCAACATCTTGCTAGAGTCCGGCCATGGACATACTGAAAGTACGCGAAGAGGTCCGCGCTTATCTGGCCTCCCACCTAGAACCACAAGACGAATTGGCGAAAGAGCTTGGCGTCTCGCCGTCATGGCTGAACAAGTTTCTGTGTGGGCACGTGAAAAACCTCGGTGTGGAGCGACTGCATAGGCTTCATGAATGGGTGAAGCGTGACCGTAAGCGCTCTTCATCACGCGAGTAATACGCGCGCTGCTCAGTTTGTTCCCGTTTGTTGTGTGTCGTTTCATCTGACGCATATCTCAGCAGATCCCTTAGCCGCCGCCTAATGGACGTGTCACACACCGTCACACACATGAATCAAACGCTTCTTTTCCCAGACTTTTTAGCGGATCGCAGAATCGCGATAGAGGCTGATGTAGATGCCGCAGGAGGCTTGCAAGTCGTCGGGCATGAGCTTGGGCTGGCCGAAGATCCCGTCGCTGCGGGCAAACTCCTAAGTAACAAGATCAATCAAAACGGCCGCCACCGTCTCGGCGATGAAGAGACGTGGAGCATCAAACAGCTTGCTCGCGCTGCCTCGGGGCGATCTCGTCTTCACGAGCTCGAATGTAATTCGCTGAACTTCGAAGGCAAATGGCTCACCACGGAAGACATTCGCGCGCGGCGTCGCAAACGCAAGGCCGTGCTTCTTGAAGAGCTGCTCAAGCTCGAGCGCGAGGAGCACGAATGAGCGCCGCTCGCCCTCTATTGCGGCTGGAAGAAGAGAGCACATGGGCGCTCGCGGGGGATGTCGCCGCATCGGTCCTATTCGATATCGCAAACCGCGCTAAGGATCGTACAGACGAGTTGCTAGACGCGCAGCGCACACATGGCGGGCTCACGCTGGATGACTATATGGCGGGCCGCACGTGAGCGATGACAAGAATCTTCCCTTCATGCCGCTGTGGGTAGACCGGTTCTTTGGCGGCACACTTAACATGGATGGAGAAGAGCAATCCCTATATTTGCTCCTGCTCGCTCACCAGTGGGCAACCGGTCCATTACCGAAGGATGCGCGCCGCATCGCGAAGCTCATTCGCTACGACGAAAAGCTGTTCCTGAAGCTATTCCCAAAGGTCGAGCACAAGTTCACCGAGATCGAAGCCGGGCTCGTAAATCTTCCGCTGGAAGATATCCGTGCGGTTTCAGAGAAGAAGGCGAAGACCAACACGAAGCGATCAACAGCGGCAGCCGAGGCACGTTGGAACAAAGCTAGAAGGAATGCTCGGAGCATGCTCGGAGCATGCTCGGAGCATGCTCGGAGCAATGCTCCAGACCATGCTCGGCTGATGCCATCTCAGAACTCAGAACTCAGAGAAGAGGTAAGAGGCTTACCAAGGAGGGAGGTATGAATAAACCACAGAGGTTAGAGCTGGGGTTAGAACTCTCCTTGGCGAGCATTCCGAACTCCGAATCTCGTCGGTCGAATTGGCTTGATGTGCTGCCGCCTATTGCCGATGTTTTGCGTGACTATCAGCGGCTGATTCTGGCGCGTGCGGCCAATGCGATTCGTGCGTATCGGCGGGTATTGATCCAGGCCCCGACCGGCGCTGGCAAGACGCACATCATCGCCGCGATTGTCGCTGCTGCCGTGTTGTGTGGATTCCGCGTGTTGATCCTGGCGACCCGCACGCGACTGGTTCGTCAGCTGCACGAGCGGCTCGAGTCCTTCGGGATCCCACACGGGGTGATTGCTGCGCCATTGCCTGGGCTGTCGAACTGGTCCAGTTCGGTCCAGGTGGCGAGCATCGATACGCTGTACCGGCGATGTGTCGTAGACGGTCGCATGCCGCTTCCGTTCGCCGATGTGGTGATCTTCGACGAGGCGCATTTGGCGCTCGGTGTAAGTCGCCAGAGGATCCTGAACAGCTACCCGAACGCGTGGGTATTCGGCCTTACAGCAACGCCAGCGAAGACATCGGGCGCAGCGCTTCGTGAGCAGTTTGACACGATGGTGCTTGGTCCCACGGTGGCCGAGCTGATTGAGGCGAAAATGCTAGTGCGGCCGCGAATCTTCAACGTACCACTGGTGAGCGCGAAGGAGTTGACGGAGGTTCGTAAGGACACCAAGACCGGTGACTATGCAACTGGCGAGCTGTCATCGCTCCTGTCGCGACCGAAGCTAATCGGCGATGTGGTGACTAACTGGCTGCGTATCGCGAATGGGCAGCGCACGATCGTGTTTGCCTGTGACAAGGCCCACGGTAGCCAGCTCTTGACGGAATTCCGGCAAGCGGGGGTGGCTGCCGAGCAGCTGACCGACGATGACGATGACACTACGCGCGAAGATGCGATCGAGCGACTGGAGAGCGGCGCGACGCAGGTGCTGATCAACTGTTTCCTGCTGAGCTACGGGATCGACATACCGCGCGTCGAGTGCATTGTGCTCGCTCGTCCTACGCGCTCAGTCGTGCTGTATCTCCAGGCGATCGGCCGGGGCATGCGGCCCTTCGACGGCAAGGGCTTCGTGACCTTGATCGATCATGGACGCGTCGTGGAAAGCCTGGGACTGCCAACCGAGGAACGGTACTGGTCGTTGTCGACCGACACGAACGTCAACGTGAAGGCACGCGAGCAGGTTAAGGCACGACTGATGCTCGATGAGAAGCCGCGCACGTGCCGCGAGTGTTCGCGGGTGTGGCTGTCGACCGAAGAGGGCTCGAACTGTCCGGAGTGCGGATGGAAGCCGAAGCCCAAAGCTAAGCCGGTGCAGATTGTTCAGGCGGATCTTGCTGAGCTGAATGGGCCATCGAAAGTCGGGACGAACATGGCGACGTTCTACGCCGAAGCGTGCACGTGGTACGCAGAGCGGTGGCCGGAGAGGTGGCAAGCGAAGCCAACCTCGGGGCGTTTTTGGGCTTGGTCGAAGACGCGCGAGCGATTCAAGCGACCGGACGATGAGCGCATTCCTTCGCGTTTTTGGGATTTGCCTATCAAGCCCTGCACCGCAGAGACAGCGGGCTTTCTGAAGTCGCAGCTGATTCGCTGGGCCAAGCGCCGCGATCAACAGCCAAGAACCGCAAACAGAGGGATGATCCCATGAAGCTCGATGCGCATGAGATTCACGCAACGCTGGGTAGCAATGGATGGCGTGAGGTATTGCTATCGGCCGGGATCTCTGAAGCGTTCTTGCGTAATCGTCATGGGCCTTGTCCGGTGTGTGGCGGCCAAGATCGTTTTCGGTTCGACAACAAAAACGGCCGCGGTGATTTCTACTGCAACCAATGCGGGGCGGGTGATGGGTTTAAGTTGATCATGGGCGTGTTTGGCCTGCCGTTCGCCGAAGCGCGCAAGCGAGTGATCGAGTTGGCCGGCATCAGTGCCGATGTGGTGAGGGATCTTCCGGCGCGTACGGCAGCAATCATCGAGGCGGAGCCAATCGCAAAGCCGACGCAGCGTGTGCTTCAGCTGCTGCGCGAGACGTGTCCTGTCGAGGACTGTGAGCCCGTGCGGCGGTACTTGGCTGGTCGATCTTTGTGGCCTCTTCCAGCTGGACACAGGCTGCGCGCGCACGCATCGGTCGAGTATTGGGAAGATCGGCAGAGCATCGGTCGGTTCCCCGCGCTTGTGGCTGCGGTGCGAGATGCAAGCCATGATCTCGTGACGGTACACGTGACGTACCTCGAGCCTCGAGGATGCAAGCTGGAAGGCCATGAGCCACGCAAGATCCTTTCGAGCATGAAGGGGCGCGTGGCCTGCGCGGTGCCGCTGATGGCGCATGGCGACACGCTCGGGATTGCTGAGGGGATTGAGACGGCGCTCTCTGCCTCGGTACTGCATGAGGTGCCGACGTGGGCTGCGCTGAATACTGCACTGCTGCAGAAGTTTGAGCCGCCGACAAACGTCAAGAAGCTGATCGTGTTTGCGGATCGTGACGTAGCGGGTCTGGATGCCGCTGCACGATTGATGCAGCGCCTGCAGAACCGTGTGACGCTGGAGATCCGAACGCCATCCTCCAAGGATTGGAATGACAGCCTGAGGGCATGCGCATGACGCGTGAATCGCTGTGGACGTTCCTGCGTCGAGAGCATCCACTACTCGCGCGTGCGCTGTATCAAGCACACCATTCCGGTCTCGATTCGTTTGACCCATCTCGCATCGGTGCTTCGCGTCGTTACGTGTGGGAGTGCCTTGAGGGGCATAAGCCGGAGCTTGCAGCAATGCTGCGCTCAGAAGGTTTCACGTGGATCAAGTCACACTTCAGCGCCACAGTGAATTTGCGCTGTCTCGACGTGTGCCAGGCGATTGCTGCGAATGTTCGCAGCGGAGCGATTCGGAGTGTGGCGTGAAGCGCGCCCCGATCATTGTCGAATTCGACGGAGAGCCGATGTCGCTCTATGTGTTTTCGAAGTTAACTGGCATTGCGGAGTCAACGCTGAGGCATCGATATCGTTGTGGGTTTCGTGGCAAAGCACTAGCAAAGAAGGTCGATTTCCGGTACTCACGTAGTGGAGTTAGACGGTGAAAATCAAACCATATCGCGGGCATCGAATTCACGTGTCTCACTATCGCGGGCATCTTTTTTTCTACACGTTTCACAAAGGACGCGAGCTGCGCGAAAGCTATCTCGTTTTACTGAAGCGCAAAATCGATATTGCTTGTGATATGCCAGAAGAGGCGCTCTCGGCGTGAGTGCTCCACGCTACGCCAAGCGCAGGGATGCGAGCGAACCCGATCAGGTTAAGGCGTTACGAGGGGCAGGATGGGAAGTTACCCGCCACCTACCGGTGGACTTGTTGTGCCACAGGATCGTCACGCTGGATCAGCTGCTTCGAGTGCTGAAGCGGGGCGACGGTTACCTGCTTGTGTTGCCGATGGAGTGCAAAACGGCTTACGGCAAGAAGGACCCGAAGGCGAAGCTCGACAAGCGTCAGAAAGAGCAAATCGAATACTGCGAGCGCTGGAAGATCCCGAAGCCTACCGATGGTTTCGAAGCGCTCTTGGCGGTCGGGGAGAAAGTGACGCTATGAGTGATCGCGAATTCCAAGATATGGAAAACGCTCGCCATGACCGGCGTACGTTTTTGAGTCGCGGCGGGTTGATTGTGACGTACATCGTAGCGATGGGCAGTCTCGTCGTCTGGTGGGTGACGTACAAGCTGGCGGTGGTTGTTCAAGGGGGAGGGTGAGCAATGGCAGCAGTGATGAAAGAACGGCCGATGAATGGCGCTGAACGGCGCAAGCTGAATCGCGTACTTGCGCGCGCTGTTGGGCTTGCCCTGATTCAGAAGGGGGATCCGCGGTTCTCTCGCTTGGATCCGGAGCTCGAGCCTGTCAAGCACATCATGGAGCGATGGGCGGTAAGCATTGGCGATGGATTGGGCGACGAGCCCTGGGATGAATCACGCAAGTCGTGCGTCTCTCCGCTGGACGACCATACGGCGCTAATTGTTGATCAGATTGTGAACCATGCGCCTGTCAGATATCGGACCCTGGCGCGCCTATGGTTCTGCGGGGCCGGTACGACCACGGATCTCGCTGAACGGATGGGCGTGAGTCGAAGCGGGCTTTACCTGGAGCTGCGGTGCACGCTATTCCATTTCCGGGCGAAGTTCCTGGAGTCGAAGCACGCGGATTTGATTGATTTATTGAGCAGACTAGATTGACAGTAGGTGGACACGATGGTACTAAAAGAGAGTAAGCTGCCGTTTCGTGTAGATGAAGCCCTGCGTTCTGATGAGCGCGGGGCTTTTTCGTTTCTGGATCCGGTGCAGCATCCGCTACGCACGACGCTCGGCAAAAGTTTCGAGCGGTACAAGTGCCTTGGCCAAGATGCCAAGTTGTTTGCGATGCGGATTGATGAGATGCCCGCAGAGGAACGCGCAGCGGCGATTGGTTGGCTCATAGAGTCCAACCGCTGGTGGCGAGACTTCGCGACTGGCGAACGTTTGTTTATGAAATCCCCCTAAAGCGCTGAGAGGCTGAATTCCTCGGCGAACTTGCCCGGCCATGTGCCGGGCTTTTTTTTGGAGTTGGAATGCGTGACGAGCTGCCGCGAGGCGACAAGTTCTTCGTGTCGCTGGCATCGCTGGTTGCTGTTTGCGTCTTCTGCGTTGCTGGTTTTTTTCTTCCTGGTGTGGCTTGGGGTGCAGTGTCTATTCGACAGGACACCCAGATCACCCTCCTACGCGGCACGACGACGGTCAATCAATTTGCTTCCTGGGAGGCGTGCGAAGCGGAAGCATTGAGGCTAGCGAACGCCGACACGCGAACCACGGGCACGGTGACTTACTCGTGCCAAACCGAACGACGGCGAATCGTTGCGACGTATTCGCCAAACTGCCCTGCGCGTCCTGCGGACGAAACGCGACCACAAGCTTGTCCTCCTGGTCAGGTCGGCACTTGGACGCAGACGCGCACCTATTCGAGCACAGCCTATCCGACGTGCTGGATCACTGGCGAGTGGCTCCCGGCCAGCGCCCCGACCGGCGCCTGCACTGTTCCCGACCAGGATGGGGACGGTGTGCCGGACGCTACCGATCAATGTCCGGCACAGGCTGCCTCTACGCCTAACGGGTGTCCTGTATTTCCGGCACCAGAGGGCTTTGCCGTTGCGATCGAGCCGTGCCCGACTGCTGTCACATGCGTCAATCGCCTGAGTTGGCAGGCGGTTCCCGGTGCAGTGTCGTACAGCGTCGAGCGGCAACGGCCAGCGGATAGTGCTCCTACGCAGATCGCCTGCGTAAACACGCTCTCGTATGCGCATAGCAACCTGGCAGCCGACACGCTGTTTCGCTACCGCGTGCGCGCGAGTCGCTCCGCAAGCTGCGCGGGTGAGTTTTCGCCGTACACGCCGACACTAGAGGCGCGGTCGGGCACGGTAGCTTCCACTCCTGGGCAGGCCGTGATCACATGGACTCCGCCGACTCAGGCAGGCTTAGTGCGTTACACACTGCTGTACGGGACGCGACCAGATGCATTGGTGAATGCGGAGGTAGTTGAGGTCACCGCAACATCGGTGACGGTGATGGATCTCTCGCCTGGCGCGTGGTACTTCGCGATGACGGCACACTACGACGGGCAAGTGGTTAGCGGCCTGTCGAACATTGCGACCAAAGTGGTCCAGTGAATGAGTTTTCTTATTCTGCGCTCGAGTGTATCGAGCGGCGGTGGCAGTAGCGGTGGCGATAATTTGTTCGTTGCTGACTTCAGCAACCTGAACGCCAACGGATCGAACCTCTACAACTTCGCGAATCGCGCGACGCCAGGTAGCAACTGGACGCACACGCATCTTGCGACAGGCGGTCGGTTCGGCGGACCTGCAGCCCGCGTAACGTTCCTTGCCAATCGGTTTCAGTACGAATGCGGTTGGACAACACCCTCGTTTTCCGAGACGTGGAGCGTAGGGGATAGCCGCTTCATGCGGTTCTACATGCGCATTGCGGATGATGTGCGCTGGACATCGGATAACGCAATCAAGCTGATCGATGATCGCGGCGAGGATGGCGGCTTCGGTGGGGAGCGCTCCATTCTTTACTTCCGTGGTCCGTATGCCCTTTCGGGTGGTGGCGGCGCGCTGGGGTGGCAGGCGAACGTCGAAGCCGCAGGATACCCTGACACGGGAATCCAGAACGAACGAGTGGCGCCCGCGTGGTGGGGCCTTTCGGGGGATCGCGGAGATTGGGCGAACGATGCCGAGTACGCGGTGTACGCGCACTACGGCGAGTTCGGCTGCTTGACCATGAACAACGAGATCGGGTTTCGCTGCTGCGATCCGATATTGGTCAGCTACGGCAACAAGACGAGTTGCCCAGCGAATCCGAACTCGACATCGCAATCGAGCACGGGGGGCTGGCTTGAGGTTCAGATCGAGCAGGTGTACGCCACGACGAACGTGACGTACTTCAAGCAATGGATCAACAACAACGATTACGCCAACCCGTCGTCGATCATCCGAGTGTTTAACTTCCCGGTGGAGGCTGCGGGCCTCAACGGCGCGGGCTGGAATAACGGAATCGATGTCATTGCCTACTGCGATGGCGGCGAGATAGATCACAACGAAAACGATCTCGCGATAGACCTTGAGGCGTTCGAGGTTGGCCGCGAATTCCGTGATGACTGGTTCCGCGGAACCTAGTGGAAGTGTCGGATTATCTGACGGCGATTTGACAGCTTGTCTAGCTGCGCTATTGTTGATTGTGACGGAAATTCACGATCAAACATAAGGAGCGGGCATGAGTCTGTCTGTTGTTATACCAACGCTCAATCGGAGCGCGTCGTTAGCTCGAACACTGGAGAGCCTGAGGGGTCAGGACGTTGAGGTGGTTGTCGTAGACAACGGCTCTACGGACGATACCAAGGCGGTCATCGAGCGATTCGGGCTGCGCCATATCGTCGAACCCAAACCGGGCGCATCGAACGCCAAGAACCGCGGCACGGCCAAAGCAAAAGGTGAGTGGGTAGCGTTTCTGGACGATGACGCGACGGTAGAACCGGGCTGGTCGGCTGCGGTGCGAGGAGCCTTTAGCGCCGATGTGGACGCGATAGGCGGGCGCATCGTGGTTGAGTGGCCAGGTCGCAAGCCTGAATGGATGCCTGCCGAGCGGGAAGGCTATTACGGGCACTGCGACTATGGAGCTCACTCTCGAGAGCTGAAGTTTCCCGAGTTCCCCTTCGGCAGCAACATGATCCTTCGGCGGGATGTGCTGGCCCGAGTGGGTGGCTTGAGTGCCGCAGTAGGCCCGACGGGCAGCAACATGATGTCGGGCGGCGAGCAGGAACTGTTCTACAGATTGGCACAAGCTAATGCGAAGGTTGTGTACGAGCCGCGTGCAGTGGTTCACCACTGGATACCGGCGAAGCATGTGACGAAGCGCTGGCTGTTCAAGCGTGCGTATAAGCACGGCATGAGCAATGCGCGGGTGTACAACCCCGCCATTGCTAAAGCAGCGGGACGCGCGTTGGTGTCTGGTCTCGCGACAGGGCTCGCGATGAACGAAAAGGTTCGCACAGCACGAGCGGCTACGACTGCTTACTGGTGCGGCGTCGTGCGTGAGGCGGTCTCGCGATCAATGCAGGCGCCGGTCAGCCACGCGCAGCAGTGTGAGTTTAGTGAAGCGCTAGCGTTCAAAGAACGCGCATAGAAACAGGTTCCAACAGGAGATTTAAAGCCCGCCTAGTGCGGGCTTTTTTATGGCCATAGCACACGTTTCGTCAGCGCTCGCGACACCGGTGTACTCCGGGTCATCGATCACCGCGGCGGTGACCCGCGGAGCTGCGAATTACATCGTGTGTTTCCCGATGGGCCGCGACAATACGCTCGCGAGCAACGGTGCGACGTACGACGGCAATGCGATGACGCAACTGTACGCGCCAACCACTGATGGTGGCGTGCACTTGGCCGCGTACGGGTTCGCCCTCACGACGGACGCCAACCTGGTCGCATCCTTCAATGGCACCGTCAACAACGTGGCGCAAATGGCCTACGCGCTATTTAGCGGCGTAGACACGGCAAGTCCGCTAATCGATGCGAACGTGGCGGGCGAAAACAGCACAGACGTAGATATCCCGGCACTGACGACCGGGGATGCCAATGCGATGGGGGTGGGCGCGTGTTTCCTGCGTACTAACAGCGCCATTACAGGCGAGACGGGCACGGACATCCGCGCTTCGAGTACTGAAGCGACGTTCGGCTCCGCGATTGCTATTGGCACGGCGGCCGGCGCCGCGAGCGTATCCATGGGGTTCAATCTTGGCGCAGCAGCGGAAGCATTCGGTGTCGGTGTATTGCTGCGGGCGGCGGGCGGTGGCGCAGTAGGACGCGGCCGATTGGTACTAGGTAAGTTGGTCGGCGGCAATCTTCTGGTGAGAGCACGATGAGAGATATCACGATCGGCGACACATTCGATGTCAAGTTCACAACGACGGAACCTGACACGGGAGCGCCTGCAACTCTGTCGGGCACGCCGGTCGTTTCGGCGTACGTCGGTAACTCGACAACGCAGATTACTGCAGGCATTACGCTCACGACCGACTTTGATGGCGTGACGGGTTTGAATAACGTGCGCGTGGTTGCAACCACGGGTAACGGTTTTGCTGATGGGACAGACGTTTCGCTGGTCATCACGACCGGCACGGTCGACGGCAACAGCGCAGTCGGGTATGTCATCGAGCAGTTCACCATCGGACGAAGTGCGGCTAATGCAGCACTGAAGCCGGTGGCGCGTGCGGCTTACTTAGTGGACACAACGATCGCGACGCTGTCGACGCAGACCAGCTTTACACTTACCGCCGGCAGTGCGGATAACGATGCATACAATGGGGCGGCTTTCATCTTTACCGATGCGAGCACGGCGAATCAGAAGGGCATTGCCTTCTGCTCCGACTATGTGGGCTCGACGCGCACGGTGACATTGGAAGCGGCCCCGATCTTCACGATTGCGACGAGCGATCTGGTGACGGTGGTCCCTGCGGGGAGCTCGACAAGCCTGCCGGTGTCGGCGAACGTGACGCAGATTTCTGGTGCGGCGGTGAGCACGTCGAGCGCGCAGCTGGGCGTAAACGTGGTCAATGCAGGCGGGACGGCGTGGGGCTCGGGCGCCATCACGGCGGCTTCTATCGCGAGCAATGCGATCACTTCGGCAAAGATCGCGACGGACGCTATCGGTGCGGCTCAGATCGCTGCTGATGCTATTGGTGCATCGGAGCTGGCCGCTGGGGCTGCCACTGAGATCGCCACCGCGGTGCTTGCCGCGGCTACCAGCACACCGATTGCGGCGAACATCGAACAGATTAACACGGTAGCAATCACGGGTGACGGCTCCGGCACGCCGTTCGGTGTCTAATGGCTCTTGGGGTCATCTGGGCGGAAGGGCTGTGGAACGAAGCGGCCTGGAACACATCGATCTGGGAACAGGCCGGGGGAGGTAGCGATACCGTTCCGGACGCCTTCACATTCTCCGATCGCTTCAACGTCGCACTGAGCTCGACGATTACTTCGGACCCGATCACGGTATCGGGCATCGATGCGGCGGCCACGATCTCAGTCACGGATGGCGAGTACAGCATCAACGGCGGAGCGTTCACAACATCGAGCGGCACGGTCAGCAATGGCGATGCAGTGCGAGCTCGGCATACCTCGAGCGCAAGCAATTCGACGACCGTCAATACGGTGGTCACCATTGGTGGGGTATCCGACACGTTCTCGAGCACGACCGCACCGGTGGCCGGATCGGGCGGGGCAAGTGTAGTGGCGGCCACTGTTCGGAATCGCAGACTTTTGCACTAGGAGCACAGATGAGCGTATTTACGGCGACATTCACCGCGGTGGCAGTGTCGGCCGCGCAGGATCTTTTCGAGCTTGTGGCCCCGGCCACCTCTCGGCTGGAGATCCTGGAGATCGACATTGGACAGGTCTCAGACGCAGGCGATGCGGCCGCCGAGATGCTCGGTATCACCCTCGTGCGTGGTAACACAACCAGCGGCTCGGGGGGTAGCACGGCCACGCCAGTGAACCTCAAGCCCTGGAGCCGGGCAGCGGCAACGACGGTAGAGACGAACAACACCACGACTGCATCGAACGGCAGTCCGGTGACGCTGTACTCGACGACGTTCAACGTCCAAGCAGGATGGATCTATCGCCCGCACCGGAAGGATGGCCTGGACGACGAGATCATTTCGGTCGCGGCAGGTGAGCGCTTCTGCGTTCGTATTACCGCGCCGGCAGACGAAGTCACGATGAGCGGCACGATCAAGTTCCGTGAAATCGGGCTACTGGGGTAAGACATGGGGTTCCCTTCACTCACATGGGACGGCGACAACATCAAGCTGATCGAGCAGTTCCTAGAGAAGCATCTGGTGAGGGCCGACAAACACGGTGACAAGCTGCACTTGATCGGTATCGGCCTGAATGTGGAGCTGAGCCTGGGCGATCGCATCATGCTCGACGGCGACCGCTTGGGCATTGTGAGGGCAGGCGGACTCGTACCGCCGGATGTCCTGACATGGGATGGGACCAACGTGCCAGCCTTCAACGAATTCCTCGCACACGCGGGGGTGTGGCTCTTGGTCGAAGGGGAGTACCTGACGATCTACGCAGGCCCTAACCCCATAGCCACATTGAATCGTGGCGATCGACTTGAGAAGCGCGAGGGACAGATCGTTGTCTTACGTGCAGGCAAAGACTTCCGAAACTAGGAGATAGATGTGACTGATGAGGCGCAGGAGACTCCGCCGGTACGGAATAAAGGGGGCAGGCCTAGCGAATACACGCAGGAGACTGCAGATCGCATTTGCTCTCAACTGGCCGAAGGCAAGTCACTGAGGACTGTTTGCAAGGCGGATGACATGCCCTGCATGCAGACGGTGTTCAACTGGATGAGGGCTTATCCACAGTTCTTGGATCAGTACACGCGCGCGAAGGAAGAGTCGGCGGATTTGCTAGTCGAGGAGATGCTCGATATCTCTGACGATGCGACTAACGACTGGATGGAAGTGCACGATAAGGACAACCCTGGCTACCGACTGAACGGTGAGGCGATCAATCGATCGCGGCTACGGGTCGATACACGTAAGTGGATTGCAGCGAAGCTCAAGCCCAAGAAGTACGGAGAGCGGTTGCAGACCGAAGTGACCGGCGCGGACGGCAAAGACCTGATCCCGCAAACGAGCGATCTTGACCTGGCTCGACGGCTTGCATTCCTACTGCAGCAAGGCGCGAATGCCCAGAAGTGATGCCGAGCGAGTATGACGACCATGTGCTCCGGCGCAAGAAGCCGCAGCCGAATCCGAAGCCCCGCCTAGTGCGGGGTTTTTTATGCCCAGCGCTCGGGCGATAGGCGCTCAGCAGCCGACAGGACGCGGCAACAGCACCAAGCAATTCACATGAGGGTTTACTATGGCAGTTCCTGAAATTCTGCGGTCGCTCCACGGCCGTGCACTCGGACTTGACTCGAATAGCCGACTGATTGCGGGCGGTAACTTCAATCGTGGTGTCTCTTCGCTCGTGGTGTACACGAACGAGGCGGCTTCGACCGCGATTACCAACACCGTTACGCAGACGCGCTTCGATACGTACTACAGCATTCCGGCGAACAGCTTGCGGCCGGGCCAGCTGATCAAAGTGCGCTATCAAGGCATCGCGACATCGACCAACTCCACGGACACGCTTGCGGTGACGCTCTACCTGGGTGGCACTTCGGGCACGGCGCTGCTTACGCATGCCGCGACGGACGTGGCCAACAACAACGTCTTCTCGGGTGAGTACGAGCTGATCGTTCGCACGGTGGGCGCGAGCGGCACGATCGTGGGCTGCGGCACCAAGAAGAACGTAGCGGCGGCCGAAGGCACGGCAACGTATGCCGATGACATCTTGGCCTCGACGACGATCGATACGACTGCGGCACAAGAGCTCGCGGCGTATGCGACTTGGTCGGTAGCTAGTGCATCGAACAGCGTGCGGATGGACTTCTTCCGCGTCGAGATCGCCTAATCGATGAGTGAAATTCTCGACGATCTGCTCGGTCGTCTGAATGCCCTGACGCCCGCGGCGAAAGAGCAGATCGTTCGAGAAACACTTGCAGCGACAAAGGATCTGAAATTCATCCCCTCGCCGGGTCCGCAGACAGCTGCGTACTTCAGCGAGGCGGATGTGCTGCTGTTCGGGGGATCGCCGGGTGGGGGCAAGTCAGCGCTCGAGGTGGGCTTGGCGCTCAACGAGCATCACCGATCCCTGATTGTGCGTCGTGCCTTCACTGATCTTGAAGGCATCATGGACACGGCGAAGAAGATCGTCGGTAGCGAGGACGGTTTTGTCGGCGGTTCCCGACCGAAGTATCGCAAGCCGGACGGCGGCGTCATCCACTTCGCGGGCCTTGCTTCGGACGGCGGCATCGGCGGCCATCAGGGTGTGGATCACGACCTGATCTGCATTGATGAGGCGGCACAGGTTCCAGAGAAGCAAGTACGGCTTCTGATGGGGTGGCTGCGTACCGACCGGCCGGGGCAGCGGTGCCGCGTCGTGCTGGGCAGCAATCCTCCGCTCGATAGCACGGGCGACTGGATGATCGATTACTTCGGACCGTGGCTGAACCCCACGCATCCGAATCCCGCTAAGCCGGGCGAGCTCCGTTACTTCTTGCCAACGGACGACGGCAAGGACCGCGAATGTCAGAAGGGTGACAGCGCGATGATCGGCGGCGTGCGGGTATATGCGCAGTCGCGCACGTTTATCCCTTCGAAGTTCACAGACAACCCATTCTACGATCCGACTGAGTACGCGAAGACCTTGGCGGCATTGCCGCCGGAGGTGCGCGAGATCCTCGTCACGGGCAACTTCATGCTCGCGCGACGGGATCAGGAATTTCAGGTCATCCCGACTGCATGGATCAAGGCGGCGCAGGAGCGCTGGACAGAAAAGCCGCCGCACAACATCCCCATGTGCTCAATGGGTGTCGACGCATCGGGTGGTGGCGACGATCCGATGATCATCGCGCCGCGGTATGACGGCTGGTATGCGCCGCTCATCAAGACCGAAGGCAAAGACATTCCGGTCAGCCGCATCGGCCGGCATTGCGCCGGCATCGTGATCTCGCACCGACTGCACAACGCAAAGGTCGTTGTCGACATGGGCGGTGGCTATGGCGGTCCTCTGTACGAGCAGCTGGCCGAGAACATCGGGCTCGAGAACGTCTCGACGTACAAGGGCGCTGAAGCGTCCACACGTCGCACGAAGGACAACAAGCTCGGATTCTTCAACAAGCGATCGCAGGCCTACTGGCAATTCCGCGAGGCGCTTGATCCTGCGCAGCCGGGCGGCAGTCCGATCGCGCTTCCGCCAGATCCTGAGCTCGTAGCCGATCTCACCGCGCCGACGTTCGAAGTTGTCGCGCGCGGTATCAAGGTTGAGCCGAAGGACAAGGTTTGCGAGCGGCTTGGGCGGTCAACCGATAAGGGCGATGCAGTCGTCATGGCTTGGTACGACGGCGCTCGAGCGATGACGCACGCACAGATTTGGACGAAGGAGCAAGGCCGAGCAGGCCGAACTCCAACGATTAACTACGGGCCGCGCCGGCCGAATGGCATTGGGAGAAGGTAATGACGGGGTCAGTGAAAGGTCTCTTCAAGCGCAAGTGGTCCGGGATCTCAAAGGGCAAGCCCCACGAGTCCATCAAGAAGGAAGGCGAGCAGTGGGATAAGCGCGGCAAGAAGCTCGACTACGCGTATGGCGGCGGAGCTCAGAAAGAAGCAGCGGCTCTCGCGGCACAGGAGGACAAAGTGATCCCAATGCCAGATGAGGAAGAGATCAAGCGCAACAAGCGTCGGGGCAATGCGGCGCGTGGCGGCGGTCGGGCCTCTACGATCCTGACTTCTGGTGACAGCGACACGCTCGGCGGTTAACTCATGCTCGACGTCAAGAAGCTGGTGGGGCTCGGCGATCAGCTGTTTAGCAATCGCGGCACGCTGCTCTCGCTGTGGCAGGAGATTGGCGAAAACTTCTATCCGGAGCGCGCGGACTTTACTGTTCGGCGAACGATCGGGGATGACTACGCCGGAAACCTGACGACCAGCTATCCGATCCTCGTTAGGCGAGAGCTCGGCGATCAAATCTCATCCATGCTGCGGCCGCGCGGACAGGACTGGATGGGGATCACGATCGAGCGTGAAGAACGGCTCGACACTGCAGGCAAGCAGTTCCTTGAGTACGCGACCGGTGTGCAGAAGCGCGCGATGTACGATCGCGTGTCGCAGTTCGTGCGTGCGACGAAGGAAGGCGACCATGACTTCGCGTCCTTCGGGCAGTGTGTGATCTCGGTCGAATCGGATCAGAAGAACGTCGCGCTGCTGTTTCGCTGTTGGCACTTGCGTGATGTGGCGTGGTGCGAAACCTACAACGGCAGCATTGGGGATATTCATCGCAACTGGAATCCTGACGCGCGCACGCTCGTTCGGACCTTCGGTCGAGAGCGAATGCACGCCGAAGTGCTCAAGATGCTGGACAAGGATCCGTACGGTAAGGTGAAGTGCCGGCATATCGTCCTGCCGATCGACTATTACGAGGGCGACCAGAAATTCCGCACGCCCTTCGTATCGATCTACATCGATATCGAACACCAGCATGTGATTAGTGAGTCGGGGTCTTGGTCCCCGATCTACTGTATTCCGAGGTGGCAGACAGTCTCTGGATCGCAATACGCCTATTCGCCGGCAGCTGTGGCTGGCCTACCCGATGCGCGCTTACTCCAGGCCATGACACTGACGCTGCTTGAGGCGGGCGAGCAGGCAGTGCGCCCGCCTATGATTGCCACAAAGGAAGCGATTCGCGGCGACGTGGCTGTCTACGCGGGCGGCATCACGTGGGTTGACGCGCAGTATGACGAGCGCTTGGGCGAGGTGCTGCGGCCGATCACGCAAGACAAAAGCGGCTTGCCGTTCGGAATGGACGTGTCTGAAGAGAAGAAGGCCATGCTCTCGCAGGCGTTCTATCTCAACAAGCTCTCACTTCCGCCCGCCGATCGCGAGATGACGGCGTTCGAAACTAGTCAGCGCATCCAGGAATACATCCGCAACGCGTTGCCGTTGTTCGAGCCCATGGAGCACGAGTACAACGGCGCGCTGTGCGAAATGGCATTCGACGAGCTCATGCGCAACAACGCGTTCGGCCCTCCGCAGGACATTCCGCAATCGCTGCGTGGGGAGAAGGTGCGCTTCAAGTTCGAGTCGCCCTTGCATCAGGCGATCGAGCGGCAAAAGGGTCAGAAGTTCATCGAGTCGAAGGGCCTCATCATGGAGGCTATGCAGATCGATCCGGCGTCGGTGGCACTGGTTGATTCGCGCAAGGCGCTACGCGAGGCCCTTGAGGGCATTGGCGTACCGGCCGCCTGGATGCGCGACGAAGCTGCTGTTGAACAGCACGCGGCTCAACTTGCGCAGCAGCAACAAGCCGAGCAGGTCATTGCTACTGCAACACAGGGCGCGATCGCGGCACAAGAAGCCGGCAAAGCCGGGCAAGCGCTTGAGAGCATTGCTTGAAGAAAACCATTACCGCGCCTTGGTTCCCGGCGCATTGGGAACCGGCGGACGTTTCTGCGCTGCAAGCTCTGCAGCGTGGCGAGGCGACGCCCGAACAGCAAAAGCGTGCCCTGGATTACATGATCCAGATCGCAGGCACCTACGACCTTTCCTACCGGCCCGATAGCGCACGCGACTCTGACTTTGCAGAGGGTAAGCGCTGGGTGGGCTTGCAGCTGGTGAAGCTGCTCAAAATCAATCTAGCCGCGATTCGGCAAGCGAAGCGGCAATCCACACAGGAGACTGGCAAGTGACGACTGAGACGACCGCGACCGAACCGACTGCGACTACTACAACGACTGAACCGACGAAGACGTCGGCAACGACTGAGTCGCAAGACGTAAAAGCGACAACGACGGCTGGGGTGACGGCATTATCGACTGAGTCACCCGGTGAGGAAGCGCAAACGACGCAGCAGCAGGGTGAGCCAGCGAAGTGGCCTGAGACCTGGCGCTCGGATTGGTCCGGCGGTGATGAGAAAGTCGCCAAGATGCTCGAGCGGTTCGAAAGCCCTGCGGCGTTAGTGAAATCGTATAACGAGGCGGCCAAGAAGATTCGTTCGGGCGAGCTCGCCAAGCCGTTACCGAAGGATGCGACGCCTGAGCAGATCGCCGAGTATCGCGCAGAGCACGGCATTCCGGAGAAGCCTGAAGGCTACTTTGAGAAGATGCCTGAAGGGCTGGTGATCGGCGAAGAGGACAAGGAACTGTTCTCAGACTTTGCTGGCGCAATGCATGAACTAAATCTGCCGCCGGCTGCCATGCACAAGGCGGTTGAATGGTACTACGGCATGCAGGAAGCGCAGCTCGCGAAGGCGCAAGAAATGGAGAAGCAGCAGGCGGCTCAGGCGAGCGAAGCGCTGCGCAAGGAATGGGGCCAGGATCACAAGGCGAATATCAACCTGATCACTTCGCACCTGGACTCTCTGGGCGAACTCAAGCCGATGCTGATGGATGCACTGATGCCCGATGGCACGCGGCTGTTCAACAACCCGGACATCGTCAAGTGGTTTGCAGCGCAGGCACGTCTTGCGAATCCAGGCGGCACGATTGTTCCGGGCGGCGGGAATCCTTCGCAACTGGATTCCGTGCAGGGCGAGATCGACAAGATCGAGACAGTGATGCGTACACGTCGCACTGAATACAACAAGGACGAAAACATGCAAGCACGATTGCGGCAGCTCTATGACACCCGCGCACAGCTACAAGCGAAGGGCAAAGCAGCATAGAGAATGCCGATCGATAGTTGACATTCGATAGACAATTGTTATAGTGATTGGTGCAAGCTGAGAGTTGGCAGCCAACCCGAAAGGACCCTGTTCGACTCTCAGCACACTTGCTGTAGCAAGGCCCTGCGAAGTGTTAGCTAGGCCCGCGCAATGCGGACAACCCGACGCTAACCGATCAGCAGCCAACCCGAGCGAAGGCTTAACACCCCTTTACTTTCGGAGTTGGCATCAATGGCTGAAACAGCTTTTCAAACTCAATACCGGCAAGAATTCATCGCCGGCTTCGAGCAGAATCAATCCCTGCTGCGCGAATGCGTCACGACCGAAGCGGTCATCAAGGGCAATACGGCCACGTTCCTGATCGCGGACAGCGGTGCAGCGACGGCGGTCACTCGCGGCGTGAACGGTCTCATCCCGGCACGCGCGGACAACCTGACCCAGACCAGCGCGACGCTTGCTGAATGGCATGACCTCGTTCGCAAGACGGACTTCAACGTCTTCGCATCGCAGGGTAATCAGCGCGCAATCATGCAAGCGACTTCGCGTGCAGTGGTCAATCGCAAGATCGACAGTGACATCCTGACGTGCTTGGCGACCGGCACGATCACGACCGGCGCTGCAGTGCAGGCGTCACTGGCTCTCGTCATGAAGGCGAAGACGAAGCTCGGCAACGCGGGTGTGCCGTGGGACGGCAACATCTATGCGGTGGTTTCGCCGGCCTTTGAGGCGTACTTGATGCAGATCAAGGAATTTGCCTCGCGCGAGTACGTCAACAAGCTGCCGACTGAGGGCGCGGATCCGGCCTGGCGCGATCGTCCGCAGATGTATCGCTGGCTCAATGTGAACTGGATCGTTCATCCGAACGTGACCGGCGTGGGCACCAGCAGCGAGTCCTGCTTCATGTTCCACAAATCGGCGATCGGTCACGCGGTAGATACCGCTGGCTTGCAGTCGGTGGTGGGTTACGACGAAGAGCAGGCGTACTCGTGGGCGCGTACGACCATCAACATGGGCTGCGCGTTGCTGCAGAACACGGGCGTGGTGGAAATGGTCCACGACGGTTCCGCTTACGCTTAATTGGAGCACTGACACATGGCTTACTCGACTTCTAGTCCTCCGATTCTGCAGACGCAATCCATTGCTGGCCGTCGTACTTGGTACTACGAGTCTGCCGATGCGGCTGCAACGATCGATGCTTCTGGCTATATCACCAACGCTTTGCAGCTGGGCATGAAGGCCGGCGACATTGTGATTGCCTACAACACGGCAAGCACGATCCTGTCGACGCACCTTGTGGCCACTGTGAGCTCGACGACCGGCGCGGCTGATCTGCGCGACGGCACTACGGTCGGCTCGGCGACGAACAGCGACTAACCTTCACGGGCAAATCGCAAGCGAAAGGGGCCACTTCGGTGGCCCTTTTCTTTTCTCAACACAGGAGACTGGCAGATGACCCAATTGACCCCTTCGCGCTTCAAGCAATCCGACGTCGTACGCAACCAATGGCATGCGGAGCCTGAGTATGGAACTCCGATGGAAGCGTTACTTAAGCCGGAATATTGGGCTCATGTATCCGCCAAGTTGCGCCGCGGCGATCGTATCTATGCGCTGGCGGAAGACAACTTGTATCACGCGGGACTTCTGGTTATCGAGGCGGGTCGACTCTTCGCAAAGGTCGTGAAGATCCCCGGTGAGTGCTTTGAGATTGAATCGACGCAAATACTGAACATCGATCTGCCCGAAGGCTACGACGTGAAGTACCGAGGATTAAAGAAGAACTGGTGCGTGCTACGGGGTACAGACGTACTCAAAGACGGATTGAGCAAGACCGAGGCGGAGGCCTGGGTGATCGATCATCTGAAGCTCAAAAAGAAAGCTGCTGCCTAGCGAGGACCTATGGCGTCAAAGCTAAGTCTGTACAACGGAGCTCTGCGAGAGATCGGCAGCCGCAAACTGTCGTCTCTTTCGGAGAACCGTGAATCTCGTCGCGTGCTCGATTCTATTTGGGACGCGGATGCGGTGCAGACTGTGCTAGCGGCAGGTCTGTGGAACTTCGCGATTCGAACCATGAGCGTGGAGTATTCGCCTTCGGTTGAGCCGGACTTCGGATACTCGCGTGCTTTCGACAAAGCCTCTGATTGGATCCGCACGGCCGCCATCTGCGAGGATGAATATTTCCGCTCTCCACTCTTGGAGTACACGGATGAGGCGGCTTACCTATACGCGGACTTAGACACCATTTACGTCAAGTTCGTTTCTGACGACGAGCAATACGGGGGTGATCTTTCGATCTGGCCTCCTAACTTCACGCGCTACGTTGAGTCTTGGCTGGCTGCACGTGCGTGCATGTCACTGACCCAAAACCAGTCCAAGAAGGATGCGCTCGAGCGTGACGCTGAAGTGTGGCTCACGAAGGCTAAGTCGAGCGATGCGATGGATGAGGCTACTGCATTTCTGCCGTCCGGGTCTTGGAGTCGGGCACGCGCAGGACGTGGCAATCGTGAGCGCGGCCGACGTGGGCGGCTGATCGGGTAATGCCAAAGCAACACGCGAGCCTCCTATCGTTCAATAGGGGGTTGCTTTCTCGGCTGGGATTGGCGCGTATCGATCTGAATCGCACGTCGTTGTCTGCCGAGGTGATGACGAACTGGATGCCGCGCACGCTCGGCTCCATGATGTTGCGGCCTGGCTTGGAGTATATAGACGGAACGAACGACGACTTCCAGGCAAAGCTACTGCCGTTTGTATTCGCGACCGACGACACCGCGCAGCTCGAGATTACTGATGGGCTGTTGCGCGTTCGCATCAATGATGAGCTGGTCTCGCGGCCATCGGTATCTGCCGCTGTGACTAACGGTGGGTTCGCATCCGACGTTAGTGGCTGGACTGACAGTGACGAATCGGGCGCAGCCTCCACCTGGCTGACCGGCGGATACCTGGCGCTCTTGGGCACAGGCACGAATGCCGCGATTCGCGACCAGCAAGTGGCGATCACCCAAACCGGCACAGAGCATGCGTTGCGTATCGTGATTGCTCGTGGGCCGGTGATTTTGCGTGTAGGGTCGAGCTCCGGCGGTGATGACTACATCACAGAAACGACGCTCGGCACGGGAACGCATTCGCTGGCGTTCACGCCAACCGGCGATTTCCACATCCGGTTGATGAATCGACGGTCGTTCACGGCGCTGGTTGATTCGGTCGGGGTTGAATCATCTGGCGCGATGGAGATCGTCGTGCCATGGCAGACGGCGGATCTGGAATTGATTCGCATGACCCAATCGGGTGACGTGCTGTATCTAGCCTGCGATGGATACCAGCAGCGCAAGGTCGAGCGCCGTGCGGCACGATCATGGTCGGTCGTTTTGTATGAGCCGGAGACCGGTCCGTTCCGGAATGTCAACACCACGCCGATCACGCTGACGCCGAGCGCACTGACGGGTGACATCACCATCACCGCAAGTTCGCCGTTCTTTCGGTCGACGAATGTGGGGTCCTTGTTCCGTATTCAATCAACGGGACAGACAGTCACATCGACGATCACGGCAGAAGACACATTCACAAATTCGATTCGCGTGGCGGGAGTTGAAGGGCAGCGCGCATTTGGCATCTCGATTAGCGGCACATTCACCGCGACGCTCACGTTGCAGTATTCCGTTGGCGAGCCGGGCAGTTGGGTGGATGTAGCGACGTACACAACGGCGCAATCGATCAGCTATAACGATGACCTGGACAATCAGATCATCTACTACCGCATCGGTGTGAAGGCCGGCGGGTTCACGTCTGGGAGCGTCACAGCAACGCTGTCATTCACCTCTGGCGGTATCACGGGTATTGCGCGCGTCACGGCTTACTCTGGGCCAACGTCTGTGAGTGCGGTCGTGCTCCAAGACTTCGGTGCCACGACCGCGAGCTCCGATTGGTGGGAGTCTACGTGGAGCGATCGCCGCGGCTGGCCTTCGGCTGTTGCGCTCTACGAAGGACGGTTGTGGTGGTTTGGCGCAGACAAGGCGATCGGGTCAATCTCAGACTCGTTTGAGGACTTCGACGATACCTTCGAAGGTGACGCAGGGCCGATCAACCGGAGTATTGGCGAGGGACCAGTAGATTCGATCTGCTGGGCGCTCCCGATGCAGCGTCTCTTGATTGGGACGCAGGGCGCGGAGTTCTCGGCGCGCTCGAGTTCCTTTGACGAGCCGCTGACACCGGACAACTTCAATATCAAGCCTGCGTCGACGCAAGGGTCTGCACTGATCAATGCCGTACGCGTCGATTCAATGGGGCTGTATGTGCAGCGCGCCGGTCAACGGCTCTACGCGCTTTCGTACAACATCGATCAAAACGACTACCGCTCAGAGGACCTAACGCTACACGTGCCGGACTTAAATGAGTCCGGCATCCGGCACATTGCAGTACAGAGGCAGCCGGATACGCGCGTGCACTGCGTGCGCGATGATGGCACGGTAGCAGTCTTGATTTTTGATTCAGCAGAGAACGTCATTTGCTGGGTCGAGATCGAAACGGACGGAGACGTCGAAGACGCATGTGTGTTGCCAGGTGCAGGCGAAGACGCGGTCTACTACGTCGTCAAACGAACGATCAACGGCAGCACGAAGCGCTTCATTGAGAAGTGGGCGCTTGAGTCCGAGTGCCGCGGTAATCCCGTGGGTAAGCTAGCTGACTCATTCGTCTATTACTCCGGATCGGCTACGACGACGATCACAGGCCTCTCGCACCTGGAAGGCGAAGAGGTGGTGTGCTGGGGTTGGAACACGACGACGCCATTCACAAACGACGATGGTGACGCGGTAGGCCGGGACTTCGGAACATTTACGGTCTCTGGTGGCCAGATCACGGGCTTGTCTGCTTCCGTGACGAATGCATGCGTAGGCTTGGCCTATACCGCGCAATTTAAGAGCGCCAAGCAAGCCTTCGGTGCAGCGATGGGATCCCCGTTGAATCAGCGCAAGAAGATCGACCAGATCGGCCTGATCCTGGCGGACACCCACAAGGGCGGCATTCAGTTCGGCCCGGACTTCGAGACCATGGATGACATGCCTGCGTATGAGGCGGAGGCCGAGGTTGGCACAAATCACGTATGGGAGACCTACGACAAGGACATGATCGAGTTCCCTGGCGAATGGAGCACTGATAGCCGCGTATGTCTGAAGGCGACCGCCCCGAGGCCCTGCACGGTACTGGCGTGCACGGTGTCGATGTTCATCAGCGAAAAAGCGTGACCTACCGTTATGCAACGCAAGCAGACGTGCTCGCCTTCTACGGACGCCCGCACGAGATGAGCATGCGCGCGGTTGCAGTTATCGTCGATGAGCAGCCAGTTGGGATTATTGGGCTTGCAATGGGCGTCGATTGCTGCACGTTATTCGCTGACTCTAAGCCTGAAATTGAACCGTACCTGAAATCAATGGCGGTATATCGCGCGATCGCATTGGCCATGAAACTGGTAAAGCAGAGCAAGAGAACCGTGTTAGCGATCAGGCAGCCAGGCACAGACATTCTGCCCCGACTAGGGTTTGAGCACGTGCAGGGCGAGGTGTATCGATGGCCTTCCTAAGTGCAGCACTGCCGTACATCAGCCTCGCGTCCACTGCGCTAGGCGTTAGCGCGCAGATCCAGAAGTCCAACGCGGACCAAGCACAGCTGCAACAGCTTGCGCGCGAGCGGAAGGAAGACGCAAACGCAGCACAGGCAGAAGCTCAGCGCGAGGCCCAGATCGAACGGCGCAAGGCGGCTCAACTGATGTCGCGCGCTCGAGCGGTTGCAGCCGCATCAGGTGCAGGCGTTTCCGATCCCTCGATCGTCAATATCATGACCGACATCGATACGCAGGGCGAGGTTAATGCACTCAATGCGATGTATACGGGTGATACGACCGCGCGCGGTTTTCAGCGCGGCGCACGTAGCGCCGTGAGAGAGGCTCGTGCTACTCGACAGGCGGGCTACATGGCGGCGACGTCGACGGCGCTAGCCGGCGCTGAATCTTGGTATAGCAAGTACGGCGCTTAGATGGCACGCATCCCTGACGCATCGCAGCTCGGCTATTCGACGCCGCGGACGCGCACACCTCGTTTTCAGGATCGCTCCGGCGAGATTCTGGCGGATGCCGTTGGGCAGTTCGGTGCGACGCTCGGGCAGGTCGCCGATAACCTGCAGGAGAAAGAAGACCGCTTCAAGTTTGCTGAGGCGAAGTCCGCCTTGCTTCAGGCTGATGTAGAAGCCCGTCGAGCGCTTGAAAACGATCAGGATTTTGAGACGTACGAAAAGCGTTATGCGGATGTAATGACGAAGGCGCGAGAGAAGGCTGTTGGCATGATTCGCAGCCCTCGTGACCGTGCGTTGTTCGACATGGACGCCAAGCTCGACTTTGAGCGCGGCGTCGGTGAAGTGCGTGGGCTCGCCAAGCAGAAGGAAGTGGGTGTCGGTCGCGCCTCGTTGGATAACATCTTGAGCTCCAATCGCACGGCGGCATTGAATGCGAAGGATGAATCGACGCGGTCTGCATTAATCGGCGCGACGATAGACGCTATCGATGGCGCTTACGCGAAGGGCTACGTGTCTCCTGAAGAGCGCGTCAACATGCGCCAGCGGTGGACGGCTGACTATGCAGAGGGTTACGTCTCCATGCAGCCGGCGGCCCAGCGTGTAGAAATGCTTTCGAAGCCGAAGGGCACAGTGGCTGATTACATCGCGCCGGATAAGCGCGCCGCGTTGCTCGAGGCCGCTAAGAAGGAAGATCGCGACTTGACGGTGCGGCGTGAGTCGCAGGCGCAAGAGGATGCGATTGTCTCTCAGCACGGCGGCAATTGGTCAGCTGCACTCGCGGCCGCGCGCGAGATTGAGGACCCAGAAGTCCGCGATTCGACTGTGAGTCGCATCAAGATCCGCCAAGCCGAAGCGAAGCTTGCCGAAGTTGAATTCCGTGAACAGCTTCAGGAAGAGGCGCTTGATTTCATCAATGGCGGTGGGAAGTTTGCTGATCTGCCTTTGAGCATCAAGAACGGATTGAAGCCATCGGCGTTGAACTCGCTGCGCGCGTATGCTGAGCAGCAAGCTGGCGGTGGCGTTCGCCGTACGGATCCTGAAACCTTGGTCAAGCTGTCCCAGCTTTCTGGGGATAACCCGCAGGCATTCGGCGAGCTCGACATGCTCGAGTACCGCGACAAGCTTTCGGATGGGGACTTCGAAGAGTTCGTCGATCTGCAGCGCAAGATTCGCAGCGGGTCACTTGATGGCAAGGCCACCGGGTTTATGACGCTCAATCAGGTGCGCGATGAGCGTTTGCGTGACATCTTCGGCGCGGCCGCTCCAGCAAAGAATGAGTCTGCCGACAAGGCCGCCGCTCGGCGTAAGTTTGTGACGATGTATGAGGATCGGCTGCGCTCGGTACGCGAGATCACCGGCAAACCGGCGACCACAGAAGATGCTCGCAAGATCCTTGACGATCTAACTGCGGACGTGGCGATCAACCGAGACTATTGGTTCGATACTACCAAGAAGGTTTACGAGTTGGACGCGACCGATATCCCTGAAGTGCCAGAGTCGGATCGAAACGAGATTATTCGGGAGCTCCAGCGGCGTGGGAAGCCTGTGTCTCAGGCTGAGATCCTCCGCTGGTACAAGGCGGCCAACCCTTGAGTAAATACGGCGATTTGATGGATGCGCTCGACGAAGAGCGCACGCAGCAGGCGGCTGTCTCGCAGCAAGTGGCCTCGCAGTTCAATCCGGACGCATACGCCAAAGCCATCGACGAAGCGCGTGCACGCGGAGTGCCCGCGCACGTGATTGCGGCAAATCCGGAGCCCTACCTGCGGCCAAGCAAGTACGGCGCGCTCATGGACGCGAACGAGGCGCCGACGACGCAGGCGTGGTTGGCCAATGTTGACAATGCAGCGGTTGCACAGGACGACGTCGAGACGCTCTCGATGTTCGAGCGCACAGT
>Ga0196963_10000217_pt1 | contig 54893 bp, 57 predicted proteins | sample S1_5metaG_FD_148600 | JGI IMG/M metagenome (GOLD analysis project Ga0196963, IMG submission 148600) | Soil microbial communities from Anza Borrego desert, Southern California, United States - S1_5 | ecosystem: Environmental > Terrestrial > Soil > Desert | place: USA: California | collected... | reverse complement strand
CTATGCCGCCGCCCTTCCGCGGCTGGCGGAACTCCTCCACCACGAGCGGGATGGAGATCGATTCCTTAGTTCGTTCAGCGTTGCCCCTGCGGAGCCACTTAGCGAGCTTGGAACGAACCTGCGCACCGCCCGCGGCGGCCGCAGCTTCCGAGCCCTGGTGGCCTGGAATCGGCGGCGGTTCACCGAGCAGGTCCGGCAGCACGAGCACGATCCGGCCGGGCATTCCTGACGCCAACTCGACGTGTTCGACGACCTGCGCGAGGTTCCGCTTCTGCACCTCGAGCGGCTGCTCGGGGAGGTGCGTGATCTCCTCGCGCAGCGCCTCGGCGATCGCTGCGACGTGGTCGGCTTGCAGCTCCGCCGCCATCAGCCTGCCGTCCGCGGTGGCGATGCGCCGGTCGAGCGCCTCGATGGCGTCCTGCAGCTCCTGGACCTTCGGGGCGAAGGCACGGGCCACCGAGCCGCCGGCGAGGATCATGTCCATGGCCTTGCCGAGCTGCTCGCGCAGGCGGTCGCGCTCGAGGCTCGCCGCGTCGCGCGTGGCGCGCAGCGGCGCCGCCTCCGCCTGATGCTGCGCCACGATCGCGGCGATCCGGTCGGCGAGGTCGTTGCTCCCGGTGACGTACTGGACGAGGCGCTCGACGACTGCGTCCTCCCACGGCTGCGCCGGTAGGTCGCGCCCGCCGCAATGCTCGCGGCCTCGGCGGACCTTCCCCAGGCATCGCAGGTAGGCGTATTCCCCGCCGTGCCCGCGGGCCGTCACCCCGATCATGGCAGAACCGCACCGGGCGCAGCGCGCGATGTCCTGGAGGCGCCAGACGCGCCCGCTGACGAGCACCGCCTTGGTGCGCTCCTCGGTCTCGCCCGCCTCGTCGGCCTCGCGCTTGCGCTTCTCCGGGCTGATGCGCGACGCCAGCGCGGCCTGGGCGCGGTCGAAGGTCTCCTGGTCGACGAGCGCGCCGATGTAGAGCCGTCGGCTCAGGACCCGGCTGACCGCCGGCATGGACCAGCGCTTGCCCGACTTCAGCGGCACCTCCTGCGTGGTGAACCAGTCGGCGACCTTCCGCAGCGATGCGCCGGCGATCACCATCGGCCACGCCTTCCCGACGATCGGGCCCCAGGTCGGGTCCGGCACCAGGTAGCGATCCTTCCCGCGCACCTCGACCATCATGCCCGCCGGCACGTTGCCGCCCGCCCAGCGGCCCTGGCTGCGCATGTACTGCAGCACGGCGACGACGCGTTCGCTGATCTGCTCGCTCTCGAGCTGGTCGATGGCCGCCAGGAGCGTCAGGAACATCCGGCCCATCGCGGAGCCGGTGTCGATCCGATCGTTCACGCTGGCGAAGGCGACCCCGCGCTCCTCCATCAGCTCGATCAGCTCGAGGAGCTGCCGAGCGTTGCGGACCAGACGGTTGAGCTTGTGGATGATGACCCCGCCGATCGATCCGGCCTCGATCATGGCGAGCAGGCGCTTCGCCCCGGGCCGTTTGTTCAGCGCTTCGAGACCCTTGCGCCGCCCGCCTTTCAACGTCGCCGCGGAGTAACCGTCGTCGCAGATCACCTCGGCGATGGGATGCCCGTAGGCCTTCGCAAGCGACCGGCAGCCGGCCTCTTGCGTCTCGAGGCTCGTACCGGTCTGCGCTTGGTCGTCTGTTGAGACACGTGTGTAGATAACCCAAGGACGGGGGGTATTGCCTTTGCCTGTTTTTTGGACGCTTGGCATAGTTAAACGAACCTAAATCCTGTTGAAACTTGGTCTTGCGGCCATTGACGAGCATGTGGTATGGTCGGGCGCTTTTGTTGAACGGCGCGACGCAAAGCCAGGTAACGGAAAAACTTACGTGAATAGTATTGCGACGAGATTTTCTGGGCTATCGTCGCCCGGCCCGGCTTCCGATCGCTGCAAGGTCCACCGATGAAGAACGTTACAAACTCGCTGGATGTCGTAACCAAGCGCATCGCCGCGTTGGAGGTGCGAGTTGAATTGGTCCGAAGTGACATCGCGTTCCGCGGTGAGGTCCTGACCGATCTCCGGGCGCGGCTCAGCCGTTCCGCGCGCCTTCTCGAATTGCCTTCAGTTCCGCTGCCAGCTCGGGATGCCGTCGCGCCAGCTCCTGCCAGGCAGCCTGAAGCTCCTGCGACAGCGCAAGCTGTCGGTTGACCTCCAGCGTCAGATCGGCGGTCTCTTTGGCCTGACGATCGCCGGCGGCCCGCGCATCGCGAAGCTGGTCCTCGAGCCGCGATAATCGCGCCCGGATGAAGTCCGGCACGTGCGTCAGGTACGCCTCGTCGAGGAACGCCTGACGCGCCTGCCCCTCAAGGCCGAGCACCTCGGCCATCGCTTCGATCTTCCGCCGCGGCGGCCGATGCTTGCCATTGACGATGTCCGAGACGTGCTGCTGGGTGAACCCAAGACGTTCGGCCAGCCATGTATGCGTCCGCTCGCCCTTCGCGAGGGCGGCGATGAGCAGGCGCGAAAATGCAGGGTAGTCGGGGCGCACGGGACCAGGTTCTACGAAGGGCCTACAGGATAAACTGAAAATTTGTCGCGTGATGCGTACCGAACGTTTCAGAAGTGGCAAAGCATAGTCTTGCGCACAGATTTTTTTCTGTGTAAGGAAGGCATCTATGCAAGACGGTGCCAAGCCCAGCCCTCCCGCCAATGCTTCTTCGTGCCACGTGGAACAGAATTTTTTCTGTGTTGAGGAGCTGCTGACGCGGTGGATGGCGGGGCGTTCGCCCGAGCGCTGCGCTCCTGAGGCGCTCGCCGGGCCCAAGACCATCCGCAACTGGCTGGGCATCGGCCAGCGCCCCAGCACGCCGCGGATGCCGATCCGACCGCACCTGGCCCGCCTGTTCGGCGTGTCCGAGGACGATCTCGACCGGGCCATCGCGGCGACCGAGCGCCGGCGCGAAGCCGCCACGGGCCAGCCGTCGCAGAGCGACGACGGCACCGAGCCGATCAACGGCGCAGGCGAGCCGACGTGATCGCCGCGTCCGCCCCCGAGCCGAAGCGCCGCCGGCTGACCCGCGGCATGCCGCAGCCCGGCCAGCCGATCGCCGTGGTCACCACGACGACCACCGACCGCGCGCGCATCCAGGGCCTCCTCGCCTTCGGGCTCGAGCTGCTCGAGCGCCACGACGCGCGCCACCGCCGCGCCGTCGGCTGACCCGCCCCCTCCGTCACCACCCACCACCCGAGAGCCTGCCATGTCCCGCGCCTACCCGCTGTCCTTCAGCCACCGCGACGATGACCGCCCGAGCGATGGCGAGTTGTCCATGCAGACGCTGCACGGCGTTCGCATCGAGGACGCGGAGGCCGCGGCGCTGGCGCGCTGGAATGCCAAGCGCGCCCGCCGCGCGGCGCTCGCCGAAGGTCGCGAGCTGACGCCGATCGTCGGCGCTGACGGCGCGACCCGCTACCTCGACCGCTACGGCAACGTCCGCGCCACCGGCTCTTCGCGCACCGACGACCGCGCGCAGGTCATCCGCATCAACCGCGCGCTCGAGCCGACCAGCTCGCACACGGGCTGGTGGATCCTCGGCGCCGCGCTCGTCATCGGCGCCGCGTTCCTCGCCTTCGCCTTCTCCTACTGAACCACCGCGCGCCGGCGGACACCGCCGCACGCATCACCGAAAGAGACCATGACCAACGACATCGCGATCCGCCCGCCCGCGGCGCTCGGATTCCTCGCCGCCGCCACCAGCACCTTCGAGGGCATCGAGAAGCTCGCCGCGCTGATGGCGAAGATGGGCACGATGCCCGACCACCTGAAGGACAAGCCGGCCGACTGCTTCCGCATCGTCGTCCAGGCCGCGAAGTGGGGGATGGATCCGTTCGCCGTCGCCGAGTGCACGTCGCTCGTGCACGGCCGCCTCTGCTGGGAGGGCAAGCTCGTCGCCGCGGCGCTGACCGCGATGAACGCGATCGACGGCCGCCTGGTGTACGAGACCACCGGCAGCGGCCAGGACGCCGCGATCACCGTCACCGGCAAGCCGCGCGGGGGCGAGCTGTGCTCGATCCGCGGCACCGTGAAGGACTGGCGCACCGTCACCAAAGGCCGCGACGGCGGCATCATCCCGAACGCCTGGGACAAGGATCCCATGTCGATGCTCGTCTACCGCGGCACGCGGCAGTGGGCGCGGCTGTACGCGCCCGAGGCGCTGCTCGGCGTCGTCACGCCCGACGAGCGCGAGGAGATCCGCGAGGTCGAGGGCGTCGTCGTCAGCAGCGTCCCCGAGGCGAAGCCGGCGAAGGAGCGCGAGGCGCCGATGACGCCTGCCGATTACGCGGCGCAGGGCTCGACGACTGCAGCCGCAACGCCTGCCAAGCAGGAGGCGTTGATCCCGACGGTCGCCGACCTCAACGAAGCGGCCCGCGCGCTGCACAAGGAGTTCGGCTCCGCCGGCGGCGCCGCGATCAAGGAGATCGTCGCCGCGCTCGCCGTCACCGCGATCAGCCTGACGCCGCCCGAGAAGGTCGCCGAAGGCCTGCGCCTCGTCGGCGAGCACCGCACGAAGCTCGCCGCGGCCGTCGCCAAGGCCGTCGCGAACCCGCCGAAGACGGGGGCGTGATGGCTACCGACAACATCGGGCCGGTCAGCTCCGGCCCGCGGCAGATGACGGCGGAGCTGCCGCAGCCCGTCCTGCAGACCACCGGCAACCGCGCGCTGATCGAGGTGTTCAGCCAGCAGCAGGTCGGCACCTGCGAGGGCCTGGTCGTCGAGGCCAGCGCCGTCGCCATCACCGATCGCGTGTCGTTCGACCGCGCGCAGGCGACGCTGGTTCGCCTGCACGATGCGCTGAAGGCGGTCGAGGCCCGGCGCGTCGAGCTGAAGAAGCCGATCACGCAGATCGGCAAGTCGATCGACGAGATCGCGGCGAAGCTCGCCGACCCGATGGATTCGGCGAAGCGCAGCCTCCAGGGCAAGGTCATCGCCCACCAGAAGCTGATCGACGCCGAGGCGGCCAAGCAGCGCGCCGAGGCCGAGGAGAAGGCGCGGCAGGAGAACGCCGAGCGCCAGCGGCTGCACGACATCGCGGTCGCCGAGGCCCGCGCGAAGGCCGAGGCCGAGGCGAAGGAGGTCGAGGCCCTGCTCGGCGCGCCCGTCGAGGTCGTCGAGCCGGTCATCGCGAAGCCGCTGGTCTCGACCGCCGTCGTCATGCCGCAGCACGTCGCGCCGCCGAGCGTGCTGCAGAGCCGCGTCGTCAAGAAGCTCGAGATCACCGATCCGTCGCTGATCCCCTACCGCGTCGGCGAGCAGGTCCTGATGAATCCCGACCACGGTGCCATCAAGCGCCTCCTCGGGCTTGGCATCAACGTCCCCGGCTGCCGCCTGGTCGACGAGGAGCAGGTCGCGATGGCGGGGCGGCGCGCATGAGCACCAACGACGGCGGCCCGGCGTTCCCGACTCCCGGCTGGCAGCGCACATGGTTCGAGCGTGGAGACGAGTGCAGCGAGAGCTGCGACGCCATCGCAGGCATGTCGCTGCGCGACTACTTCGCGGCGAAAGCCCTGGCTGCGATGATGGCCACCCCGGATGTGGCGACCGCGCTGGTCGCCGAAGCGGCGAAGTTGAGTCGCGACGTGTCCACGGTGTTCGCCGAGGCGGCGTACGAGCAGGCAGACGCGATGATCGCCGAGCGCGCGAAGGCGATGGCGTGAGGCCATTCTGCCAGGTCGTCGAGCTGCTTCCCGGCGAGCACGTCGTCATCGCGGCATCGCCCTATGCGAGCGTCGCCGGCGTCCACCTCTACACCGGCAAGAGCCAGTACGACGCCGAACAGTACGCGAGGCGCGTCAACGCGCTGGCGCGGGTGTTCAGGCGCGGCCGCGCCGCGGCGGCGACCGCATGAAGACGATCGAGGACTACCTCCGCCCGTCGGCGGTCACCGCGAACAGCATCTGCGCGGCCGCGCCGGCGATGCAGGCCGCGGTCGTCAACGCCTTCGGCGAGGAGGAGGCGGCGGACGAGGCTGACGTCGGGACGAAGATCCACCACTACGTCGCCGAGGTCATCGAGATCTGGCGCGACCATGGCGACGTCGAGTGGGGCAAGGTCATCGCGTCGATCTGCAACGACGCGCAGCGCGACGGGCTCGACACGTGGTCCGTCCGCTGCATCCAGCTCTGCGCCGAGTTCGCCCGCGACCTGATCGCGAAGCACAAGGTCGAGCGCGAGAACGTGCTGACCGAGCAGCGCCTGAACATGGAGGGCGCCGGCTTCCGCCGCGGCGGCACCGCCGACCTGGTCCTGATCCTGCCGTTCAAGCGGATCATCGTCGTCGACTGGAAGGCCGGATTCCTCGACCAGGGCGACGCCGATCAGCACGACCAGCTCGGCGTCTACGGCGCATCCGCCGCCGTGACCTACCTCGCCGACGACGTCATCGTCTACCTGTTCCAGCCGCGCGCCGAGCGCGAGCGCCGCGCCACCGCCGGCCACTACGACGCGAAGAAGCTGCGCGACACCGCCGCCTGGTCGGTCGCCGTCAATGACCGCTGCCGCCAGCCGAACCCCGAAGTCACCCCCGCCTACGACGCCTGCAAGCACTGCAAGGCACTGCACCGCTGCGCACCCGCCAAGGAGTGGACCGTGAACGTTCTCGAAGCCATCGCCTTGATCGGCAAACCCACTGACCCCGACGCTTGGGGCGAAGCCGTCGCCGCCGCGAAGATCGCCGAGAAGGCCGCCGGGACGACCGTGGACATGGCGAAGGCGCACCTCGCCGGCGGCGGCGAGATCACCGGCTGGAGCCTCCAGGGCAGCGGCTCGACGACGAAGATCGACGCCGCGCAGGCGATCGAGCTGGCCCGCAAGGGCGGGTTCCTCGACCAGCTCCTGCCGTTCGCGTCGTTCAAGACCGAGGCGGCGAAGGTGCTCGATGGCATCGCGCCCGCGGTCTCGGTCGTTCCGAAAAGCCCCTCGCTCAAGCCCGCGAAGTCCGCGGCCTGATCCACGCACCAACGAAAGAGACCATGCCCCCGAATCAGAACCCCGTCGCCGGCCCGCTGCAGATGCGCGTCCTCGCGCTCATCTGGGCGTCCGGCGCGACCACCGTCCAGGTCGTCCACGACGCGCTCAATCGCCAGCCGCACGCGCCGCAGCTCGCCTACACGACGATCCTGACCGTCATGCGCAACCTCGCGCGGCGGAAGCTGCTCACGCAGGCGCGCGGACCGGCTGGGACGCACGGCGCGCACGTGTTCGCGCCGGTGCTCAACCGGAAGCAGTACCGCGCCAGCGTCGCGCGCTGGCTCGTCGATGAGCAGTTCAGCGGCGACGCGGCCGCGGCGATCCTCGCGATCGAAGCCCTGTAATCCCACCAACCACGTCCATCCAAGGAGGACACTGATGCCCAAACCATCCACATCCGTCATCGCCGAAGCGCGCGGCGGTCTGCTCAATGAGGAGCTGACCGAAGCGATCCAGAAGGCGACGACCGCCGTGCGCGCCACCGGCCGCAAGGCGAAGGTCACGCTCGAGCTGACGATCAACGCCTTCGGCGGTGAAGCCGGCGAGGTCGAGCGCGTCGCCATCCAGGACAAGATCACCGTCAAGGTCCCGGAGCCGAAGAAGTTCGATTCGGTCTTCTTCATCGATTCCAACAACAACCTCCAGCGCCAGCAGACCATCGTCGGCGTGGAGCCGTCGGCGTCGCGGGACGACGCCAAGAAGGTCGGCTGATCCATGGGCCGCGAAGAAGAAAAGCCGACGTCGCGCCCCGAGGCGGACGTCATCCTGAAGGCCGGGCAGGCGATGGGCCGTCCGAACGAGGTGCCGGGCTACAAGCCTTTCGCCATCGTCCCTGAGGGCGCGAAGATGGTCGAGCTGACCCACCAGGAGCCGGTGCCGCTGCCGGGCTTCATCAAACAGAAGATCAGCTTCCGCGACGTGAAGGCGCTGATCGCCTACGTGAATCGCTTCAAGACCACGGACACGCAGGCCTTCGCCGACGAGCGTGCCGGAACGATCACGGCGATCATCGACTACCACCTCGCCGACGACAGCAACCCCGATCGCTGTGCCCACGTGGCGACGTTCACGGCCGAGGCCTCGCCCGAGTGGAAGGAGTGGAAGGCGCTCGACGGGAAGCCGCAGACCCAGGAGCGGTTCGCCGAGTTCATGGAGAACCAGGCGCCGTTCATCGTCAGGCCGAGCGCGGCGGAGATGCTGGAGATCGCGTCGAGCTTCCAGGCGAGCAGCTCGGCGAGCTTCTCGAAGGCGATCCGGCTCGACAACGGCCAGGTGCAGCTCCAGTACGTCGAGCAGATCAACGGACAGGCAGGGCCGAAGGGCGCGCTGCAGATTCCCAAGAGCTTCGACGTCCAGCTCCGGCCGTTCGTCGGCTGCAACCCAACGCGCATCGAGGCGCGCTTCCGCTACCGCATCGAAGGCGGCCGCCTGTCGCTCTGGTTCGACCTGTTCCGCGCTGACGACGTGCAGCGGGAATCGTTCGACGTCATCCGCGAGCGGGTGAAGGACGAGACCGGCATCGAGACCTACCTGGGCGCTGCCGCTCTCTGAGCGGTTGAGACGCCGCCGCGAGAGCACCGTGCGAATGCCGGGTCGCTGGGGCTTCAGGCTCCTTTCACCCAGCGACTGAATCGACGCCCCACGACCGGCAACGGGCTCGGGGCTGACAGCCGGAAAGACGGCGCTTCCACCAACCACATCGAGGACCACATGCACCAGCCCATCAACCCCACCGTCGGCCGCACCGTTCTGTTCGTGCTGCCGAACGGCCGACGTCGCGGCGAGATCCGCCCCGCGACGGTCGTCCGCGTCAACGGCGAAGGTGAGTACCAGACGTGCAACCTGCGCGTCATCACCGACGGACCGAACGACGAGAACGCGCTCGTCGCCAGCTCGCCCGACGGCGAATCGATCAGCCTGCCGTACCGCGAGCCGGACTGGCGCGGCAGCGTCGCCTACCACCAGCACGCCGAAGGCGAGGCGCCGAAGCCAGGCACCTGGCATTGGATGCCCTACCAGCTCCAGACGGCCACCCCGCGCTGACAGCGATGTCGCCGGCGTCTCGCACGCCGGCTTCACCACCGCCAACCGAAGGGACGCCATGACGACCACCGCCGACACCAGCCGCGCCGCTCGCGCGCAGAACCTCCCGCGCGCCCAGGCGCAGCGCGAGGCGATCCTCGACTTCATCCGGTCCAAGGGGAACCACGGCGCCACGTGCGACGAGGCCGAGGTGGCGCTCGAGCTGCCGCACCAGACGTGCAGCGCGCGCTTCTTCGACCTGAAGGAGCAGCCGCCCAAGGGGCTCGGCCTGATCGAGACGCTCGGCGAGGTCCGCAAGACGCGCACCGGTGCGCGGGCGGTCGTCTACGTCGTCGCCGGCGCCAGCGCGCCGCGCCGCGCCTTCACCCTGGTCGAGCTGGTCATCGTCATCGCCATCGTGGGCATCGTCACCGGGTTCATCATCCTCGAGTCGACGAGGGCGGAGCCGATCGAGGCAATCGATCCGCCGGCGCCCGTCACCGCACAGTTTCGGCAGCCGACCACCGGCACCGTCCCCGGCCAGGACTTCCTGATCCAGCCGAGCGGTCGCGCGCCGATCGGCACCGACACCACGAACGCCTTCAACGCTCGTGACATGGGCATGCCCGGGACGCGGCAGGTCATCACCGTCACCGACCCCACGAGCGGCCGCCGCTGGCTCGGCGTCGAGGGGTTTGGCCTGGTCGAGATCGAGCCGACGTCGGCGGCGCAGGTCGAGGCCGCGCCGTGAAGCAGCTCGGCATCCCAGGCATCGCCGGCGTCCTCACCGGCGAGTTGATCGTCGACTCGTTCGCCGGCGGCGGCGGCGCGTCCCACGGCATCGAGATCGCGCTCGGCAGGTCGCCCGACATCGCGATCAATCACAACCTGCACGCGATCCTGATGCACGAGCTGAACCACCCCGGCACGAAGCACTACCACAGCGACGTCTGGGAGGTCGATCCGGACGAGGCGACGCAGGGAGCGCCCGTCGGCCTGATGTGGGCCAGCCCCGACTGCACCCACTTCTCGCGCTCCAAGGGCGGCAAGCCGGTGTCGAAGAAGATCCGCGGCCTGGCCTGGGTCATCGTGAAGTGGGCGGCGCGCGTTGCCCCGCGCGTCATCGCCATGGAGAACGTGCCGGAGTTCGTGACCTGGGGCCCGCTCGACAAGGACAGCCGGCCGATCAAGGCGAAGGCCGGCGTGCACTTCCGCGAGTTCGTCGCCCAACTCCGCGCGCTCGGCTACGCGGTCGAGTGGAGAACCCTGGTCGCCTGCGACTACGGCGCGCCGACCAAGCGCGTCCGCTTCTACCTGATCGCGCGCCGCGACGGCGAGGCAATCCGATGGCCCGAGCCGACGCACGGCCCCGGGCGCGCACGCCCGCACCGCGTCGCCGCCGAGATCATCGACTGGTCCATCCCGTGCCCGTCCATCTTCGGCCGGAAGCGGCCGCTGGCCGAGAAGACGCTGGCGCGCGTCGCCGAGGGCGTCCGGCGATACGTGCTGAACGCAGCCAAGCCGTTCATCATCGAGATCGGTCAACGCCACGGCCGCGGCGGCGGCCCGGTCGATCGCCCGCTCAATACCATCATGCCGACGCAGCGGCATGCGCTGGTGACCGCCTTCCTCGCCAAGCACTACGGCGGCGTCGTCGGCCACGGCCTCGAGCGCCCGATCGGGACCATCACGGGCGTCGACCACCACAGCCTGGTCGCCTGCCACCTGACCAAGTTCTACGGCACCAGCATCGGCTCGGCGCTCGACGCCCCGGCGCCGACCATCACCGGCCAGGGTGGCCACACCGGGCTGGTCGCCGCCTTCCTGACCAAGTTCTATGGCACCGGCGCCGTCGGGCAGGACGTGCGCGACCCGCTGCACACCATCACCAGCGTCGACCGCTTCGGTCTGGTGACGGTGGAGATCGGCGGCGAGCCGTACGCCATCATCGACCTCGGCCTGCGCATGCTGACGCCGCGCGAGCTGGCCCGGGCCCAGGGCTTCCCCGACGACTACATCCTGACCGGCACCGCTCGCGACCAGGTCGCGCGCATCGGCAACAGCGTCTGCCCGCCAGTCGCCGCGGCGCTGGTGCGGTCGAACCTCACCACCGCGATCGCGCCGCGCCGCCGCCAGCGCCAGGCGGTCGCATGAACCTCGCCGCCCTCCTCGTCATCCCCTTCGAGGTCCCGTCGCAGAACAGCACCGAGCGCCGGCACTGGTCGGGCCGCGCGAAGGAGCGGAAGGAGCTGGGCTGGCGCGTCACCGCGGCGCTCCCCGCCGGCGGCTGTCCGCACCTCGGCCGCAAGCGCTTCGTCGAGATCGTCGCCTACCGCGCCGCATGGATCCGCGACGCCGCCAACCTGGTCGGCGGATCCAAGACCCTCCTCGACGCCCTCGTCGCCGTCGGCGTGCTCCGCGACGACAGCACGAAGTGGGTGGAGGTGAGCTACGACCAAGGGCTCTACCGCCGCGCCGGCTACGACCAGCCGACCACCGTCATCCGCATCTACGACCTCGCCGAGGAAACCTGACCGTGCCCATCTACCAGATTTTCGGCTGGGATACCAACTTCGAGAACAGCCGGTCGCGCGAGATCGAGCACCCCGCCTTCGTCATCATGCCGAACAAGCAGCACGGGATGGGCTTCCAGCGCATCCTCGGCCAGGCGGACGGCGTGGCGATGTTCGGGCTCTGGGTGCTCATCCTCCAGGCATGCAGCCGGCAGCGGCAGAACGCGCAGCAGCAGCGCCAGGGCTGGCTTACGGACGACGGCACCGCGACCGGCGTGCCGTGGGACGCCGAGGACCTCGCGCTGCGCTGGAAGCAGCCGGTCGAGTTCTGCCAGCGCGCGCTCGAGCTGTTCTCGCACCCGAAGGTCGGCTGGCTGAAGCGCCACCAGGACCGCGCATCTGCCGACCTGCTGCCGACCGACTGCCGATCGCCTGCCGATGCGGACGGCGTCCTGCCGCAGGATGCTGCCGACAGAACAGAACAGAACGGAACAGAACAGAAGGAGACGACGTCGTCGCCGCCGTCGTCTCCCGCGCGGACGGCGCCGACGGCGACCCGCAGACCTTCCAAGGTGGTCGCGATCGACACCGCCGCTGCGCGGCGCGCGATCGATGACGAGGACCTGATGGGCCTGGTGAAGGCCTACGGCGGCAACCTCGAGCTGGCGAGCGAGTGGGCGTTCGAAGCCGACGGGCTGACCGTGCACACCGTCGGGGCGATCCTCGACTGGCAGTACCGAGCGAAGGCCCGGATCCGCCAGCCGAGCGGGCTCCGCGTGGCCAGGACGAAGTGGCGTGACGACCTCACCGCCGAGTACCGCGCCCAGCTCGGCGCCGAGTTCTTCCGGTCGATCGGTCTCGACGCGCAGGTCCTCCAGCGCCGGCCAGCGGTGCCGGCATGATCAAGCTACCGGCGAATCGGCAGCTCATCGCCAAGGCGCTTCGCGCCGAGCGGGCGCTCGACCACGCGCTGGTCGCCTACGCGCAGGGCGCCGGCATGGCCCACCTGATCGACGCGATCGAGCACGCGAAGCAGGTCGGCGCTGCGCTGCATGCAGAGCGGGAACGCTTCAACCACGCAACCGTGAGTCACCTGACGCGGCGGAGCGCCTGATGTCCTACCCACCTGACGACCGCTGGCCCTGGTGGGCGTGCTTCGCCGTCGCCCTCGCGATCAACACCCTCGGCTGGGCGGTGATCATCACCGGCGCCCTCTGGCTCTACGCCTGGTGGAGGGGCTGATGGCCAAGGTGCCGACCAACCCGCGGCCGCTGAACGAGCGGCAGCTCCGCTTCGTCGAGCACTACCTCGCCGACCCCAACGCCACCAAGGCGGCGAAGAAGGCGGGGTACACCGGGACCGACGCCGTGCTCGCGAGCACCGGGCACCAGCTACTCAGAAATCCAAAGGTGGCCGAGGTGCTCGCCGGGCGCGGGAAGCCGGCGCACGAAGCGGCGATGAGCGAGGCCGACGAGATCCGCGCCTTCTGGAAGGCGACCATGCGCGACAAGCAGCAGGACCCCAAGGACCGGCTGAAGGCCTCCGAGCTGCTCGGCAAGGTCAACGCGATGTTCGTCGAGAAGACCAAGCACGAAGGCGAGCTGACCATCACCGTGCGTCGCGGAAACGACGCGCCTGGCGCTCTCGCGCCGAAGGAGACCGAGGATGCTTAAGGAACTGGACAACTACGACTGGAAGGAGGCGTTCGGATACGCCGGCGAGCCGGACACGTGCGCCACGGCCTACCAGGACGGGCCGAAGGTCTCCGGCGTGCTCGGCTACACAGGATCGATCGCGCTGTTCACGCGCGCCGACGTCGCCGAGATCGCCGGCATGGTTGATGGCGAGAACGACGAGGCGCCATGGATCATCTACGGCCGCCTCAACGATGGTCGCTGGTTCTTCCTCGAGGCCGGGTGTGACTACACCGGATGGGACTGCCAGGCCGGCGGCAGCGCCGTCGTCGCTGACGACCGCGACACGATCGTCCGCATGGCGATCCCGAAGGACAAGCGCGCGCGCTTCTGCCTGCCGGAGCCGACGTGACCACCGAGGCCGTTCAGCCGATCAGCGACGAGGACCGGGCGGAGTTCATCGAGTGGTCGAAGCGCGCGCTGGCGACCGTAATCTGCAACAACGTCCTGGCGCTCAACGCGCGCCTGACCGCGGCCGAGAAGCGCGCTGACGAGGCGGAGGCGCAGGGCTCGCACAACCTCGACCTGCGCGACGAGCTGGGGCGGCGCTTCGATGCGATGCAGGACCACTGCCGCATAACGGCGGAGGAGTGGGAAGCCGAACGTGCCGAGGCCGGGAAGGAGCGCAGGGCTCGGATAGATCTCCAGCGCCTGATCCGCGACGCGCTCGTCGAGCTGGCGATGCGCGTCCAGAACGACCACGGCGTCTGGGTGATCAGGCGGCCGCACGCCGACATGCACGCGATCATGGCCCGCGTCGGCGTGGCGATGCAGGCGTCGGCGACGGCGCAGACCGATCCCGTCATCTGCCCGTCGTGCCATGCCGATTCGCGATTCGTGCCGCACGCCCCAGCATGCGCTGCCGGCCCGCAGGTCGTCACCATGGACCCGCGGCCTGCGCGCGTCCTCACCGAGGAATGCTGCCACGGCTGCGGCGCTCCGTGGGGAACGCGCCACGCCGAGACCTGCCGCAACGTCCCGATCGCGAAGGTCGCACCATGAACATCCGCACCGTCCTGATCGGAGCTGCCACTGGTGCCGGCGCAGCGGCGTGCACCAGCACCACGCCCCAGCTCATCGGCGTCATCGCCTGCATCTGTGTCTCCTACGCCATCGGCATGCTCGATGGCGTCACCACCGGACTGAAAGCCAACCCATGAAGCTTCGCCCCATGACCCGCGAGCAGGTCCGCGCCTGGAAGCGCGACCTCCGGAAGATGAGCGCCACCGAGTTGGCGGCCGTGCGCGTCGGCATCGCCGCGCTGCTCGTGGCCGCGTGCTTCGAGACGACGCGGCGTGAGAGGCGGAGCCGGCGATGATCACCAAGAGCAGCTTCGACCACCAGGTCGCCGAGACGCGCAACAAGATGCTCGCGCAGGCGATGGGCGAGATCGACACGAAGATCTCCGCCGTCATCAAGGCAGGCGGTCGACCGCCAATCCACGTCTCCGCTGCCGGGCTCGGGCCGATCATCGACGACATCGTCGAGGCGTACATCAGCGTCGGCTGGCTGGTCTCCGTCAACGTCAGCCAGCGCGACGGCGACGACCTGGTGTTCCAGTGACCAAGGCCAATGGCATCCCGGCCGCGCCGTGCGTCGTCTGCCAGCGTCCGAGCCGCCGCTCGCCCATCACCTATGGCTCGGCGCTGCGCGGCATCGCCCACCGCCCGCCACCGACCTGCTCCTCGACGTGCGCGAACACCGCGCTCCAGCGAAAGGCCTCGACATGATCACCTGGCTCCGCCGCCTGATCGCGCTGCCGTTCATCGTCCTGGGCGTTGCCGCGATGGTCGCGTGCTACGTCATCGCCTTCCTGATCACCGCGATCCTCGGCCAGGCCGACTTCGCGCGATGCTGCCGCGCCTTCCACCAATTCACCAAGCAGGACTGACCATGGCCGAGTTCGACAAGACCCACGAGACGCACGGCTTCGGCGACCACCACCACGTTGATCCGGGCAAGCCGATGCGGCTCGACCCGAACTACCGCGCGAGCAAGGAGACGAAGGACGCGGTCTGGAAGATCCTCACCGAGGGCGTGCCGGCGGGACTCGGCGACGAGGGCACCATCATCGTGCCCGACGAGTACGTGCAGACCGTCGCCAGCGTCGCCATCCGCGAGCTGAAGCGCGAAGGATGCGGCAAGGGCTTCAGCGTCGCCGTCGATCCGGACGAGCCCGTCGTGAAGCTCACCTTCACCCGCGCCGAGGACCTCGCGCGGATCACGCAGATGCGCTCCGGCTACGAGCTGACCACCGACTGCCTGACGGCCTACGTCAACCAGCTCGACCCGGTCGACGTCGGCCAGAGCGCCGCGCAGGCCTTCATGCGGACGCTGAAGCAGGAACTGGCGAAGGGGAACTGAGTGGCCTGCCGCTACGCATCGATGCGCTTCGCAGGGCACGATGAAATGCGTGGCCTGATGGCGCGGCGAAGCCCCGAGCCGGAGCCCGATGTCGATGACCTCGTGTGGGATGGCTTGGTGATCATGCGCCACTTCGTCTACCGCCGCGGCGAACTGTGGGTCCTGGTCGCTGGGTTTCCGGGCCAGTATCCGTTGGAGATCATCGAATATCGGCCCGACCGGCAGGGCGGCTGATGCTCGCGCGCGTCCATCGCTGCCCGCTCTGCGGTCGCGTCATGCATCCGACCACGCTGGTCGGACCGCCGCTGGATGCGCCGCGCTGGCCCGACGGCTACACGTGCGGCGAGCCGTGCCCGGGGCTGCACCGCGACCAGGCGGTGCTCCGGCAGCGGCTCGAGATCGCGGGGCAGAAGCGATGATCTTCCCGCCAGAGGAGCCGATCCTGTCGCCGACGCTCTCGGACCTGGCGTTCCGCGCGTCGCTGGAGCCGGCGCGCGAGGCCTGGCGCGAGACCACCGAGGCGCTGATGACGCACCTGATCGCGGCGGCGAACCAGCGATCGGGCTCAGCGAAGCCCGACGGCCTGTTCGTCGGCGCCGACACGTGGGCGAAGATCAACGGCTGGTCGATCGAACACGCCCAGGCCTGGCTCGAGGCGAATGGGCAGATGACCGAGACCGGCCTCTGGTACGTCAGCCGGGACATGCACGCATGAGCGGCGCCGTCGAGCTGGTGCTCCCGATCCGCCACAAGGCGCAGAATCAGGTCTACGCCGAGCGCGAGCGCTTCAACGTCGTCGCCTGCGGCCGCCGCTGGGGCAAGACCACGCTCGGCATCGACCTGGCCGTCGATGACCCGACGTACGGCCTGCTCGACGGCCAGCCGGTCGGCTGGTTCGCCGGGACGTCGAAGATCTTCGACGAGGTCTGGCGCGTCGCGCTCGAGACGCTTCGCCCGATCATCGCGCGGACCGACACGCAGAAGCACCGCATCGAGACCATCACCGGCGGCATCCTCGATTTCTGGTCGCTCGACGGTGGCGATCGCGGCGGCGCTGGCCGCGGGCGCAAGTACCGCCGCGCGATCGTCGACGAGGCCGCGCTGGTGCCCGGCTTCCTCGATGTCTGGTCGAAGGCGATCCGCCCGACGCTGGCGGATCTCCGCGGCGACGCCTGGTTCCTGTCGAGCCCGCGCGGCGTGCTCAACGACTTCAAGACGCTCTGGGACCGCGGCCAACCCGGCAAGGCGCGCATGAGGGGCTGGAAGTCCTGGCAGATGCCGACGAGCAGCAACCCGCACATCAGCCGCGAGGAGCTGGCCGATCTTCAAGCCGAGTACGTCGGCCGTCCGCTCGACTACCGCCAGGAGATCGGTGCGGAGTTCGTCGCCGACATGGGCCAGGTCTTCAACCTCGAGTGGCTGCGCGAGGAGAAGATGCCCGCGCTCTGGCAGCTCATCGCCGAGGGCAAGGGCCGCGAGGTGCCGAAGGGCGCCTGGCCGCACGTCTACCAGGCCTGGGACCTCGCCGGCACGAAGAAGGATCTCGAGGACAAGGGCTGCGAGAGCGTCGGCGTCACGCTCGCGCGCGACTGGCTGCAGCGCTGGTGGTGGCTCGACACGGTCCGCGGCAAGTGGGACGGCGGCGAGTTGAACGAGCAGATCCTGTCCTACGCCTGGAAGTGGCGCGCGAACACGGTCTGGGGCGAGGACCCGGTCGCGCTCTACATCGAGCCGTTCCTCCGGACGCGGCAGCAGCAGAGCGGCAAGCACATCAACTTCCTGCGGGTCAACGTCCAGGGCCGCGGCGACAAGGTCGCGCGCGCGAAGGGCTCCGTGGTGCCGATCATGGCCAACGGCTCGTTCTACGTGCCCGCCGGCGCGCCATGGCTGACGCAGGCCCGCGTCGACCTCTCCGCGTTCCCGGCGGCCGGCAAGGACCTCACCGATGCCCTGTCGCTGTGCTGCGCCGAGGTGGTCGACGTCGCGATCGCCTCGCCGGCGCCGCCGGCCAAGCGCGAGAACAACGATCCGCGCCTGTTGAGCTGGGACGACCTCGAGCGCACCGCACCCACCGCACGGAAGCCATCACCATGGACCCCCTGAAGTACCTGCCGCCGCTGCGTGCGACCATCCTGTTCACGATCAACCTCGGCCGCGGCGCCGTGCCGGTCGCCACGCTCGCACGACTCGCCGAGGTCGCGCCCGATCGCGCGCAGGCCTTCGGCTCGATCCTGGTCGCGCGCAAGGCTCTGGTGGAGACCGAAGCCGGCTACATCGCCGGGCCCGCCTGGGCGGAATGGTCAGGGACGCCGACGCGCGCCAGGCCAAACGAGTGGGCGCAGCGCGGCGCCGTCAGCGACCAGACGGCGCTCGCGACCATCGACGCCATGCGCCGCACGATGGCCGACAACGTCCGCGCGCTGCTCGCCGAGCGGGGCTGGTCGCTGCGCGAGTTGGCGCGGCGATCGGGGCTGCATCCGCAGTACGTCAGCCAGCTCACAAGGTACTCGTCTCCACCGCCCGCCTGCCACCTCGTGCTCATCGCCCGGGTGCTCGGGACCACCGTGGAACAACTGGCGTCAAGCACCGCTCAGATGCAGCCCTCGTCGGGTCGGTGAATGGTCCGGCTACCAGCCGAACCCAAACCCCCCGGAGGCCATCGCCATGCTGCGAGCGCTCCTGTCCCTGGTCGCCCTCTGCGAAGCGCTGGCGACCGCCTCGTTCATCACCACCCCGCGCATGCTCTCGAAGCAGAGCCGATTCCTCGGCCCGCTTCGCCTCGCTGTCGAGCGCGCCGCGCTCGTCGGTGGCGCGACCGTCTGGGGAGCCAACTTCCTCGGCGAAGCGAACGCCAACCGTCAGGACTTCCTGGCCACCGGCGCCGCGACGACCTACGACAGCGCGCTCGTGTACGTCGCCTTCGCCAACTACAACTGGCTGGTGAAGGTCGACCGCTCGACGCGCACTGGAACCGCCGCGGTCACCGCCGGCAGCAAGACCGTCACCGGCACCGGCACCGACTTCGATCCGGAGCTGACGGTCGGCGACGAGATCCAGATCAACGGCGAGCAGCGCCGCGTCGTCTCGATCACCAGCGACACGGTCCTGACCGTCGATGAGGCCTTCCAGGCCACGGCGAGCGGCGCCGCGATCTTCCTGGTCGACGCCGTCCTGCGCCACACCACGGACTTCACCATCGCCGACAACGGTGGCTTCGCCCGCCTGACGATCCCGGCCGCCGCCAAGCTGCCGGCGAACGCCAAGGTGTCGCTGCACTACGTGACGCCGGTGTCCCTGCTGAGCTTCGCGACCGCGACCACGCAGTTCCGCAGGGTCGAGCTGCCGAACGGCTTCGACCTGATGTGGTACGTCAGCGACGCCACCGCGACGCCGTCGGCCACGAACGTCTACGTCGAGCCGGTCGGTACCTGATCGATGCTGCCGGAGGAACCCGTTGCCGTCGTCCACCCGGACGGCGGCGCGGGGACCGACGGGGGCGACCCCGCGGACATGATCGATGCTGCCGTCGAGCAGGGCTTCGCCGCGCCCGAGCGCGAGGCCACGGAGACGACGCCCGACCGGGCGGCGCTGGTCAAGTCATGGTGGGACCGCACCGCGGAGACCGCCGACTTCAAGGCCGCCGTCGAGCAGCGCGACAAGGACCTCGAGACGATCAACGGCGGCACGGCGACGGAGGTCGCCGACGCGGCCGAGGTCACCGTCAACCACGTCTACCGCAACGCGATCCAGACCGTCGCGCTCACCGTGCCGGATATGCAATCCGTGCGCTGGAAGCCGCGCGAGGAGGTCGAGCCGCTCCCGGGCATGGTGATGCCCCCGGAGATCGCGCAGCGCCGTCGCAGCCAGCAGGGCCTGGCCAGCGTCACCACCATCCTGTTCCAACGCTTCGCGGAACTGGGCCACCTTCAGGAGAAGGTCGAGGCCTGGGTCCAGGACTCCGTCCACTTCCGCATCGCCATCTTCAAGGTCTGGTTCCAGCGCGACCTCGGCTCCGATCCGATCGGCGAAGAGCGCCTCCCCGACGAGCTGGACATGCTGGCCAAGGCCCGCGTCCTGATCGAGCGCTACGACCGCGGCGAGTTCACGAAGGACTCCGACGAGCACGCGGCGATGCGCAATTGCCTGGCGGCCATCGGCAAGACCGAGCTGGACGTCCGCCGCGGCATCGTCGTCGAGATGATCCCGATGGCGCAGTACCGCTGCGACCCATCGGTCACCGGGCCGGAGCACCACCACACCGCCGCCTGGGAACGCAACGACATCCTGATGCGGCGGCACGAGATCCTGGAGAAGTGGGACCACGTCAGCCCCGACGATCTCAGCACCGCCGGCGTCTACTCGGTGGACGCCACCGGCCGCGCGGTCAAGCAGGCGCGCGAGGACCGCACCACCACCACGCACGAGATCCACGCGCTCCAGGCGCTGCCCGGCAGCGTCGCTTCGCCCGAGGAATGGCTCCTGGTCGCGGAGATCTACGACTACGAGACCAACACCCGCCTGGTGCTCGTCGAAGGCGTCGAGTTCCCCGTCGTCGAGGAGCCGATCGCGTGCGGCCCGACCGGCATGTCGCCGTACGTCATCCTCGTCGAGAACCGCCGCCCGGACCAGATGTACGGCTTCAGCGACACCGAACTGCAGGCCAAGATCCAGCGCCAGCGCAATCGCCTGCGCAGCCAGGAGGAGGACGGCCGCCGCAACGGGCAGCCGCGCTTCGCCTACGACCCGGCGGCGATCACCGACGCCAAGGTCATCGCCAACATCCAGAAGGCCGAGCCGTGGACCTTCGTGCCGGTCCCGATCAACGGGAAGGGCACGCTGAAGGAATCGATCGTCCCCCTCGCCGGGAACCACGAGTTCAACCCGCAGGAGTACGACGACTCGAAGCTCGGCCGCGAGCAGGACAAGATGGCGATGATGCCCGAGCAGGCGCTCGGCGTCACCGGCAACGCCGAGTTCGCTGCCGAGGTCGACGCCGCGGTCGCCGGATCGAACGCCGTCGCCCGCTACCGCCAGACACGCATCCTGCGCGCGCTCAAGCGCCTCTACGGCAAGATCGCCCAGCTCATCCTGCACAACGTGCCGCAGGAGCTGGCGGTGCGGTACGCCGGGCCGATGGCGGCGCTGTTCTACCCGGCGCAGCCGATGCAGCGCCAGGAGATCTACGACGGTCTCCAGATCACCGTCGAGGTCGCCCTCGACAAGCAGCTCGATTACGCGAAGCGCGCCGACGGCCTGGTGAAGTTCATGGACGCGCTGGCCAAGCACGGCGTGCGCGTCGATGCGAACACCGCCGGCATCCTGCTCGCGAAGTTCCTCGGCATCGAGGAGGGCAAGGACCTCATCAAGCCGGATCCGAACGACCTGGTCGGCCGGCTCGTGCAGGCGATGCAGGAGGATGCGTCCGTCCTCGCGCCCGAGGCCCTCGTCGCTCTCGCGCAGCTCGGCGAGCAGGCGCTCGCGCAGGCGCAGCAGCTCATGGCGCAGCAGGCGGCCGCCGGCGGTGCGCCGGGCCAGCAGGCGCCGCCGCAGCCTGGCGCGGCATCACCACCACCACCGATGCTCTGAGGCACCCATGGCAGTCGTCAATTACACCGTCCAAGCGCTCGCCCCCGGCGCCTCCAACCGCGACTGCGTCCTGGTGAGCTGGGCGCTGGCCAACGGCGACAGCGGCACGCCGTTCGACGGCGCCGCGTACGCCGACCGCAGCGTCCAGGTCCGCGGCACCTTCGGCGCCGGCGGCAACGCCCGCATCGAGGGATCGCTCCTCCCGAGCGCCGCACCTGCCGACGCCGACTACGCGACGCTGACGGATCCGCAGGGCAACGCGCTCGACATCACCGCGGAGAAGATCGAGGCCGTCTCCGAGCTGACGCGCCTGATCCGCCCGCGCATCACCGCCGGCGACGGCACCACCGCCCTCGTCGTCTACCTGATCGCCCGGAGGAAGTGACATGAACGACCTGCAGATCGCCGCCGAAGCGGCATCGCGCCTCGCGCGCCTGATGAAGGGGCTCCCGGAGCTGGGCGCCGCGCTCGAGAAGCTCGGCTCACTCGAGCAGGCGGAGACCGAGGCGCACGCGCGCATCGCCGCCGCCAACGCCAAGGAGACCGAGGCGCTGGCGCGCGCCGACCAGGTCGAGGCCGCCACCGACGACGCGACCGCGGCCGCCAAGCAGCTCGCCGCGTCGATCGAGGCGAAGGCGAAGGAGGACGCCAAGGCCATCGTCGCTGCCGCGCGCGCCGAGGCCGCGAAGGTCGCCGACGCCAGCCGCGTCGAGCTGGAGCAGATCGCGGAGAAGGCCGCCAACGCCGAAGCGCGAGCAGCCGCCGCCGAGGCCCGCCTCGCCGAGTTGGTCGCCAAGAGCGACAAGGAAGCGGAGCTGCTGATCGGTCTCGAGGATCGCATCGCCAAGGCTCGGGAGGCCGCGAAGGCCCTGATCGGCGGCTGACGTGGCCGACAACGTCGCCGTCACCCCGGGCGCAGGCGCAGTCATCGCGACCGACGACGTCGCCGGCATCCAGTATCAGCTCATCAAGCTCATGCTGGGCGGCGATGGCGTTGCCGCCTTCGCGCCAGGCGACACCACGAACGGTCTCGATGTTGACGTGACGCGCCTGCCGTCCGCGATGACGGCGAGCGGCAGCGCCGCCGCCCTCAACGCCGACTGCATCGCCGCGACCGACTGCCTGGGCTACCGCTATGCCTGCGTGCAGATCGCCGGCACGTTCGTCGCGACGTTCACGTTCCAGGGCAGCAACGACAACACCAACTGGTTCAGCGTCCAGGCGCACAACCTCTCGCTGGCCAACAACGTTCCCGGCGCGACGGGCACGGGTACCGGCCTCTACGCGATCCCGCTCTCCTTCCGCTACCTCCGCGTGCGCGCCACGGCGTACACGTCCGGAACGATGAGCGCGACGGCGCTGATCGACGTGATCCCGGCGCCATCCATGCAGATCGGCGGCGCCGTCGCGCTGGTCAGCGCAGCGGTCGGCCTCAACACCGGCTCCAACACCATCGGCGCCGTGCAGCTCACCCCGGCGGCAGCCCATGGAGCGAGCAGCCACCACCACCGCATCGCGCAGGCGACGAACGTCGTCTTGGTGAAGGCCTCGCCCGGCACCATCAACTCGCTGACCATCGCCAACCTGCACGCCACGAATGCGCTGTACTTCAAGCTCTACAACAGCGCCTCGGCACCGACCCTCGGCGCCGGCACGCCGATCGAGGTGTTCCGCGTCCCGGCCGGGCAGACGCTCTCGGTCGACTGCGGTGGGTACGGCATCCGCTGCACCGGTGGCATCGCGTACGCGCTGACCAGCGACCTGGCGGACACCGGCGTCACCAACGTCGCCGCGAACGATGCGCTCGTGGGTATGAGCTACACGTGATCCTGCTGCTGTTCACGAACGGTGGTGGCGCTGCGCCGACGCCGACGAGCGGCTCCGAGGTCGTCATCCTGATCCGACGTCGCCGCCGCATCGGTTGACCTGTCAAGCCCCGCTCCGTTGAGACCTCGCCCGGACCGATCCACGGTCGGAGCGGAGGCTCGATATGGCGGACACCGCCAAGGAACCCGTCGATCAGGACGACGCCGACATCGGCGCCCCGGTCGAACAGCAGACGCCCGGGGACAGCCCCGACGCGCGGCAGCCAGGCGACGGCGACAAGCCGGAGACTGGAAGCGACGACTCCGACGCGACGAGCGACCCCCTGTTGCTCGCCCAACTGGAGCCCGAGACGCCGGCCGAAACGCCGGCACCGACGACACCACCCACGACCCAGCAGCAGCCGGCCAAGCAGGACGGTGCGCAGCAGCCCGAGAAGCCCGGCGACACGCCGAAGCCGACCGAGCCCGCCAAGGCCGAGGACGACAGCGACGTGCGCGATGCGCTCGCCGACCTGCCGGCCGAGGATTGGCAGAAGCTGCAGCACAAGACCAAGTCGACGTTCCTCTCGCAGCGGAAAGTCATCCGCACGCAGGACGAACGCCTGAAGGCCGAGGCGAAGGCGAGGAAAGAGGCCGAGGAGCGGTACGGGACTGTCGAGCAGTTCATCCGCGAGAACGGTCTCGGCGACGAGGAATGCGCGACGGCGATCCAGCTCGGCGGCCTGATGAAGCGCAACGACGCGCGCGTCATCCCGCAGCTCGAGCAGGCGCTGGAGCGACTGCGCAAGGCGAACGGTCAGGCGGTCACCCCGCCCACGCCGCCGCCCGCAGCCGCCCAGGCCGCGATCGACGCCGACCTCGCCGCCGTGCTGAAGGAGGCCGAGGAATACGGGATCGACACCAGCAAGGTGCGAGCCCGCTCCACGGCAGCCCCGGCACCCGCGCCCGCGCCAGCCGCTGCACCAGCTCCTGCGCCAGCTCCGGCGGCGCAGGCGCATCAGGCGCAGCCAGGCGATAGCGAGAACGTCGCGATCATCGAAGCGCTGCAGGGCCTCGGGGTGGCCAACGTCGTCGGACATCTTGGGCAACTGATGGCCGCCAATCCGGCTCTGCGGGACGTCCCGCCCGGACAGCGGCTGAGGGCGGTAGTGGCGGCGCACAACGCATCGGCGTCCAGGCCCGCGCCGCAGACGCGGCCGACCGGACAGCCCCTCTCGGGACGCGGACGGCCGTCGACAGCAGCGCGGGGGACGACCGCAACCACCGCTGACCCGCTGAAGCTGGCCATGAAGCCGGCACCGGGTCGCTGATCCCCCAGGACTCCACCATGCCCCCCGATCGCTCCAGCGTCACGACCGCCGAGGTCGACGCGATGCTCACCGCCACCTCGACCTCGCGCCTGATGAACGGCAAGAACAAGGTCGGCCACCTCGGCAACGTCAAGACCCCGACGCTCAACGCGATGCGCGGCATGGGCAAGTCGAACGCGACGCCCGTGCGCGGCGGCTACAAGTGCCACCTCGCCGCGCAGCGCGGTCAGCGCATGCAGGCCGTCAGCGGCCGCGACATCCACACCTTCAAGAGCGTCGACACGATCTTCGATGTCGAGTTCTCGGTCGGTCGCGTCCACCTCGGCGACGAGTGGGTGCACCAGCAGCTCGACGAAGCCGGCATCAACATCGACTACACCCAGGCCTACCAGACCGCGATCGACACGTCGAAGCCGGGCTGGTGGACCAAGGGCGCGGACTCCTTCGAGGTGCTCGTCAACCTGGCCGACCAGAAGCTCCAGGCGCTCGAGCTGAACTACGTCCAGGAGCTGAACAAGCTGCTCTGGCGCTCGAACATCAGCGATCCGAAGCTCTGGCCGGGCATCGACGCGCTGACGCCGTGGTCGACCAACACCACGGGCCCGGTGGGCAACCGCAGCCGCACCAACCCGCTGCTGCGCCACCAGCTCCTGGCGACGACCGACACGGCGAACATCGAGAAGGACCTCGACACCCTGCGCCGGCGCTGCAACAAGCGCATCCACGACGGCACCAGCGTCAACTTCATCGTGTGCGGCGAGACGTACTACGACGCGATCAAGGAGCGGATGTTCTCGGGTTCGACCGCGGTGACCGCGCCGCGCCTGCTGCGCGACTACGACAACGCCCGCAGCGAGGCCCAGGCTCGCGCGCAGAAGATCGGCATCGGCCTGCCCGATGACGCGATCTACGTCGCCGGCGTGGGTCTGCTGATGATCGAGCCGGTCTTCGAGGACCTCGACGCGCAGGACGCGCCCTCGATCCCGTGGCAGAAGCGCGCGGCGATGTTCAACACCGACCACATCGCGTTCCGCCCGACCAAGAACAAGGACGGCGCCAAGCGCGTGCACGCGACGCCCTACAACCAGCTCGTCACCCGCATCTCGTGCTACGGCGAGTACGCGATGACCGAGGACTGGTTCGACTGCCACGGCGTCACCTACATCCCCTGATTCCTCCGCTCAGAGGATGAAGGCCGCCCCGCCCCCCACCTCGGCTTGCCGAGGTGGGGTTCGGCGTCAGGAGGGGACACCCCATGGCCAAGCAGAAGAACACCGAGAACATCGCGCCGCCGACGAAGGAGACCGCCGCCGATGCCGAGCGTCGCATCGTCGCCGCGAAGGTGTTCATCCTCGCCCAGACCACCGGCGAGCGCGCTGCCATCACCGACGTCCCCATCCACGAGGTCATCCTCCTGCGCCGCAAGGTGCCGCACCTCGGCGGCAACAAGGTCGACCTGGTCGGCGAGTGGCCGTCGACCGCCGAGCGCACGCGCGGCCTGACCATCGCCGAGGTCCGCGACGAGTACGAGAAGCTGAAGAACCGCTACACCTACGACAAGCCGGGCGGCCAGGAGGGCGACCAGGTCGACCTCGTCATGGACGTCTACGGGCCGAACCCGCGGCGCATGGTCGAGGTGATGCGCCGCGTCCACGCCGCCTGGAAGAAGCTCGCCGAGCAGCTCGGCGACAAGGAGCCGACCCCCGAGCAGCTCGAGGAGCTGGTCGCGCTCGCCGAGCCCGACGCCGACTACGAGACCATCGACTACAACGAAGGCGCCGCCGCCACCGTCTGATCGCCGATCGCCAGCGGCGGCGACACGCCCCGCGGAATCCCCCTGAGGAACCGCCGTGGAAGTCTTCCTGCCGAGGTCCGAGATCCGCCGCCGCATCCAGGCACGCCTGGGCCACACCACCAACGGCTCGCAGGCGCCGCTGGTGCTCGAGCAGATGAACGAGTGGATCCGCGCAGCCGCGACCGCGGTCTACAAGCGCTGCCAGTGGGCGCAGACCGCGATCGAGAGCCGCGAGGACGCCGGCATAGATCAGCGCTTCGTGAACTACCCGGACAACACCGGGCCGGGCAACGTCATCAGCGTCGCGGTGTGGAAGGAGGACGAGCAGCGCTTCGTCCAGCTCCAGCGCGGCCGCATCCCGGTCGAGGTGGACGACGAGCCGCTCGTCGAGCTGGGCGAGCCCGACAGCGTCACCGGCCGCGGCTGCCCGATCATGTACGAGCTGAAGAAGCAGATCGAGATCTACCCGCGCCCCGACATCGCCTACCGGCTGAAGATCGACCACACCACGAGCCCGGAGCTGGGCGACGAGGACACGCCATCGATCGTCGATGCCGAGGCGATCATCCTCCACGTGCTGGCCGAGGCCTACGACTTCCAGGGCGACGAGCGCCTCGCCAACGTCAAGCGCGCGCAGTACGAGGACCACGTCAAGCAGCTCGCCAACGATCAGCACCCGCTGACCACGATCCGCCGCGGCGCGTACGACCGCCTGAGCGTCGGCCCGCGCCGGGTCGGCGACTACATCCCGGACTCGGGCGCCTGGCCCAGCCGCATGGAGCCCTGAGCGATGGTCGCCATGCAGCGGCGCACGTGGTCGCTCGACGAATTCGGGAGCGGTCTCGACCTGCGCGACGGCCTGTTCTCGGACGTGCAGACGCGCTTCCGCGAGCTGACGAACCTCTGGGTCACGAAGGGCCGGAAGATCCGCCGGCGGCCGCCGTGCCTGCGCGAGGAGGGCGAGTTCTCCGCCAACAGCCAGGGCCTCGTCAACGTCGACGGCCAGCTCTACACCTTCGCCAAGCGCGGCGACACCGTCACCCACACCGGCGCCGTCGCGACGCACGTCGAGACGCTCCTGTTCGACGCGCCCGACCTGACGACGACCTGGTCGATCGTCGCCGTCGGCACCTTCGACGGCTACGCCGCGGCGTGGATCCGGCACACCTTCCCGTCGACCACCTACCCGTCGCTCTGCTTCCTCCACGTCTGGGACGGCCTGGTGTTCGCGCCGACCTTCGTGCAGGACCCGTACCTGCCCGGGTCGTTCTCGCCGTCCATCGCCGACCTCGGCGACCAGATCTACTCCGAGACATTCAACCCGGTCATGGGCCTGGGCGCGAGCAAGCTCTGGACGTCGACCGCGCGCGGCAACGCGCACTGCTGCCGGACCGCCGATGCGCGCGTCTGGAACCAGCGCACGAACACCAGCATCACCACGGACGGCGAGCACTGGTGCTACGTGGTGCCCGAGGGCGACCTCGCGCTGCGCACCTACCTCGTGCCGCGCGACGCCTCCTGGCTCGGCCTCGACGCGCGCTGGGCGTACTACGTCCTCGAGTACAACGACAACGGCGTCTGGACCCCGATGGAGGAGGTCAGCGGCACGCCCGCGACCGCCTACCAGTGGAGCTTCACCTCGGTCGCGAGCCGCTTCGCCGGCGGCTGGAACGAGATCCAGATCAACCTGCGCTGGGGCCGCGCCTCGGCGGGTCTCATCCGCCTGCGCATGGTCGCTGGCGCTACCGCGGTCGAGGTCGTCGGCACCGCGCCGACGGTCAGCATCACCGCCGGCTCCGGGACCTCGTGGAACGTCACGGTGGCGGCGCACACCTACCGCTACCGCACCGCCGACCTGCAGACCGCGGCCGCGGCAGTCAGCAACGTCCCGGGCTCGCTCGCGACGTACCTCGTCAGCGTCGCCGGCGGAGGCTTCCCGCAGGTCCTCGACATCAGCGCCGGCTTCCCCAACGGCTGGCAGCGCGAGCACCGCCACATCCTGAAGCGCCTGGTCATCGGCGCCGGCACGACCGGCTCGACAGCGACCAACACGCCGGCCTGGGACACCTACCCGAACCAGACCGGCACGGTCACGGTGACGCTCGGCTCGCCGGCGGTCGTCGGCGTTGGCACGCTGTTCCTGACCCAGATCGCGCCAGGCGACCTCATCCGCGTCAACAGCGAGGACCGCCTGGTCCTGTCGGTCACGGACAACCTCAACCTGACGACGACCACGAACTACGCGGCGAGCGCGAGCGGCGTCACCATCGCGAAGAAGGTCATCAACTACGCGCGGTTCACCGCCGGCGAGACCGAGATCAACACCACGCTCCTGACCGGCGTCTCCGTCGCCGACACCTTCCGCATCAACTCGATCGACTACCGCGTGTTCGCCGTCGTCGGCGCAGGCGTCTACAAGATCCGCGACGCCGCCGGCATCGCTGGCGACTTCACCCTGGCGGTGAACGCGCTCTACACCGTGACCCACGCCGCCCCGCCGGTGATCACCGACTACGAGTACGCCTACGAGGCCAACGACAACTCGCAGTGGTACACCGACCGCGCGGTCGAGGCCGTCGACAACGCCGGCGCCGAGGACGCGCTCTCCCTGGCGACCGCGGCGCATGACAACACCGGTGGGCTAATCACCGCGATCGCCTCCCTGCGCCAGCGCATGCTGATCACCTACTCCGGGTCGATGCAGCTCTGGTCGATCGACCAAGACACCAACCGGACCGCGTACCTCGACACCCTCTCCTTCGGCACCGGCGACCAGCCGACGCCGCCGGTCATCCCGTGGTACTCGTCGCTCGCGCTGCCGGTCTCGACCGGCATCCGGGCGATCTCGGTGGTCGGCGCCAACACCGACAACCTGCAGGACCTGAACATCGGCGAGCCGATCGCCGACCTCCAGCTCGACGTGTCAAGCGCCGCTCAGTTCTGGCCCGTGCATGGACAGCTCATCTTCGCCCAGAACCACGCCACCACCGCAGAGTTCCTGTGCCTCGATTACTCGCGCGAATCGAAGATCACGGCCTGGAGCCGCTGGCAGGTCGCGGGGCTGACCTCCGTGGATCCCGGGACGCTGATCGCGCAGGACAGCAACCTCTGGTTCCGGTCGGGAACGCGGCTCCTCCGCTTCGACACGACCGCGACGACCTTCCGGGACTACGGCGACACGGTGGGAGCTGCCTACGAGTCGGCGGTGACCTGGCACTTCAACGACATGGGCAAGCCCGGTCAGGGGAAGCGCTTCGTCGGCATGGACATCGTCCAGGACGGCACCTGCTCGGTGGGCTTTCAGCTCCCGCCCTATGGCTCGTGGGACACCTCTGGCTCCGGCCCGTCGCTCATCGGTCCCACGATCGAGGGCATCACCTACGGCCGGCAGCGGCTGCCGCTGGCCATGGTCGGCCCGGCGATCGCGCCGCGCATCACCTCGCGGGACGAGCGCGGCTGGACCCTCCAGCGCATCGCCCTCGATTTCCTGCTGCTGAGGCGGTGAGCCTGTGACCAGCCTGCCCGACCTCATCGTCTCCGCCGCCTACGCCGCAGGCTCACCAGCAGCCAGCGACAAGGTCTCGGCCGCGCAGGTCGACGTCGACCACCGCGCGATCGCCACGTGGATCAACGACCGCCTGCTGCCGACGCTGGCCGAGGTCATCCGCGACGACGACACCCTGGTCGACGGCATCGTCCGCCACCGCAACCTCCACCAGGAGATCCTGGCGTCGCTCGCCGGCCTGACCTTCCTCGAGGCCTGCGCCGTCGCGACGACGGCGCCGATCCTGCTGACGGGCCTCCAGACGATCGATGGCTACCTGACGGTCGCCGGCGATCGGGTCCTGGTCACCGCGCAGGCCAGCTCGGTCGCCAACGGCATCTACGTCGCCGCGGTCGGCGGCTGGGTGCGCTCGAGCGACGCAGATGACACACTGGCCGTGACCGATGCGGTCACCGTCACGCGGGGGACGAGCTACGGCGGGACGTGGTGGCGCCTGACCGCGGCGGCCACCATCGGCAGCGATGACGTCGGGTTCCTGCGGATCTTCACCAACCGTCTTCCCGGCGATCGCGTCGAAGCCGGCACCATGCCGGTTGCCAGCCTCGCCGCGCTCACGGCGCGCACCGTCATCGCCAACGACACCGCCAGCGCGGCCGTTCCGACAGCGACGTCGATCGACGCGCTGACGATCCTGGCGACGGGATCGTCGACGCGGCGGTCGCTCGCCGCGCGCTTCAGCCAGACCATCAACGTCAAGGACCACGGCGCGGTCGGCGATGGCCTCACGAACAACATCGCTGCCTTCATCGCCGCGGCGGCCCTGGTGACCGATGGCACGACCATCGAGATCCCCGACGGCGACTACGTATTCGACTTCTCGACCTACACCGTCAGCTCGCCGACCTACCCGATCCAGGGCATCCTCGGGCTGACGAACAAGACCGGCGTCCGCATCCGCGGATCCGGCGCGAAGCTGCGTATCACCAACCTCAACTGCCAGACCAAGGGCGGCTGGGGCATCATCGTCCTCAACGGCTGCTCGGACATCCTGATCGAAGGCCTGCGCTTCGACCTGCGCGGCGTGACGGGCCTCTCGGTCGCAGCCCCCGAGCCGAGCTACCCGATCGTCTCGGCGATCAACGCCATCGGCACCACCTGGCGCGACCTGACGGTCCGCGGCTGCGAGTTCACGTCCCACAATCCGCTCGGCGCCGACGCCGCGTCGGCCGGCGTCAACTTCATCTACAAGCAGATCCCGGTGTACGTCAGCGGCGACAGCTCCGCCGACGTGGTGCGCGGATTCCGCTTCGTCGAGAACACCATCCGCGACTGCAACACCTATAAGGTGTTCCTGCTCGGCGTCGGTGGCGTCGAGATCCGCGGCAACCGGTTCCTCGACATCGCCGGGCTCTACCCGTGCGTGCGCAACCTGATCCATGCCTCGCGCGCCCACGTCATCGCCGGCAACCATTTCGAGGGCCTGAAGCCAGCCGATGAGGTGCCGGCGAACAACGTCCGCTGCACCGACATGCCGCAGATGGTGTTGATCGCCAATGCGACGAACAAGGGCGGTGGCGGCGCCGTGGTCGTCGGCAACACCTTCGCGCTGACCGGATCGGGCGGTATCAACATCGCGGACTGCACCGGCGCCGTCGTCGCCGGCAACACCTTCTGCGATCGCGTCGCGATGGCGGCCGTGTTGCCGGTCGAAAACGACATCGTGGCGTGCGTACGCCTGCACGACGAAGCGGCAGGTGCCGGCAGCTATCCGGCGACCAACGTCGCGGTGCATGACAATCACGCCCACGGCACCATCGGCCGCAAGTTCATCCAGATCGGCCACGCGCTGAACGGTTCGATACGTGGGAACACCTGCCAGAGCGCCGCCGGCTATGGCATCAAAGCGTCACGCGCGCGAAACTTCGAGATCTCCGAAAACAACGTCGCCGGCGTCATCGCGCTGGCTGGCAACCAGGTCGGCATCCTGTACGACAGCGCCGTCGCCAAGCTCGCGGCGGGCGAGTTCGTTCGCGTGGCCAACAACGCCATCCGCGCGTTCGCTGGCGGCACCGGCAATGCGCTGGTCACGATCAGCTTCGACGCGACCAAGAGCTTCACCTACGGCAACCGGGTCAGCGGCGTCGCGACGGAACGCGCGAACGGCGACCGCGACCAGATGCGCACCGACGCGCTCACGTTCCGCAACGACGCGAACGCGCTGTCGGCGAACGCCAACGACCTCGATTGGTACGAGGAAGGTACCTGGACTCCGGTCGTCAGCTTCGCCACGCCAGGCAATCTCGCGGTCGCCTACTCCATGCGCATCGGCAAGTTCGAGCGCATCGGGCGGCAGGTCACCGTCCGCTTCGCGCTGAACCTCGCGGCCGGATTCACGCACACGACAGCCTCGGGCGATCTGCAGATCAGCGGGCTCCCCTACGCGAACGGCACGCTGGACGATGCCTCGGCCGGCGCCGGTCCGTTCCAGGGCATCACGAAAGCGGGCTACTCGCACTTCGCGCTCTGGCTGTCGTCGGGCGCGAGCGTGATCAACCTCTACGGCTGCAACACCGGCATAACCTTCTCGACCGTCAAGGCCGCCGACATGCCTAGCGGCGGATCGCCGTTCATCTCCGGCACGCTCACCTACCACGTCTGATGGGCCACCAATGACCTCCGTTGCCCCCATCGTCCAGGATCAGGCCTTCGCCGCCGGCGCCGTCGCCGCGCAGGACCGCGTCAGCGCGGCCGCGCTCGACTCGCAGCTCGCGGCGATCAAGAACAAGATCAACGAGGCGCTGCGCCAACTCGCCGTCCTGATCGGCGACGACAACACGCTCGAGGACGGCGTCGTCCGCTCGGTCAACCTCCACGATGAGATCATCGCCGCTCTGGCGAACCTCGACTTCCTGGAATCGGTCGAGGTCGCCACCACCGGCAACATCGCGCTCTCCGGCCTGCTGACGATCGATGGCCACACCGTCAGCTCCGGCGACCGCGTGCTGGTTCGCGCGCAGTCGTCGAGCACCGAGAACGGAATCTACGTGGCCGCCGCCGGCGCCTGGGCCCGCGCGAGCGATGCCGCCGACGCGACCGCGCTCGAGGCCGAGACCGCGGTCTACGTCGAGAACGGTACCGTGCACGGCCTGGCGACGTTCAAGCTCGCCGCCGACGCGACGATGGGCCTGGCGCACACCTGGCGCCGCATTGGCGGCGCGGCGAGCGGCGGACGCACGATCAGCCGCGGCGGCACCGGTGGCAGCTCACCGGCGGCCTGGCCAACGTACTATCGCCGGCGCGCGCGCGCGGTCGCCGTCGCCAACACCAACATCCTCGCGCCCGGCGCCTCGCTCGACGGCGTCACCCTGGCCGATGGCGATCGCGTCCTGCTGACGGCGCAGACGACCGGGAGCCAGAACGGCCTGTGGACGTGGCGCGGAGCCGCTCAGCTCCTCGAGCGGACCACCGACTACCCGAACGCCAGCGCCGACCATGCGTTCCAGGACCTGATCGTCGAGATCGCCGAAGGCACGGCGCAGGCCGGCTCACGCTGGCGCCTGTCCACGGCTGGCGCGATCACCATCGACTCGACGGTCACCGCGTGGGCGGTCGCTTCGATCGACATGGCCGCGCCAGGCCACACCGGAATCCTGGCGCAAGCCCGCGGCGGCACCGGCGCGGCGACGCTCGCTGCCGCGAGCTTCCTCGCGGGCGGCGCGGCTACGGCACGCACGCTCGCCGCGCGCTTTGCCGACTGCATCAACGTCAAGGACCATGGCGCGATCGGCGACGGCGTCGCCGATGACGCGTCGGCGATCAATGCCGCCATCGTGCTCGCCGCGACGAGCACCAAGGCGGTCCTGCTGCCGCCGGGCACCTACAAGGTCGGCACGACGATCGCGCTCTCCTCCGGCGTGGCGATGTTCGGCCACAACCGCGAGACCACGATCATCCGCAAGGCCTTCAATGGCGACCTGCTGACGCTCGCTGGAAGCGCGTCGCTGCGCGACCTCTACCTGGACGGCGTCGGCGCCACGTACACCGGCCGCGGTGTCGTCGTCGCCGCCACGAGCGGTGGCCAAAGCGTCATCGACTGCACGATCCAGGACTCGGAGGGATACGCAGTCGAGTTCGCCAACAACTTCGGCGGCTCGCGCTCGTTCTTCATCAACTGCACGCTGGTGCGCTACAACGGCAGCGGAGCCGGTCGCTACGCGGTGAAGATCCCAGCGACGCAGACTCTGACCGCTGTGCCGCGCGCCTTCATCGGCATCCAGACGCTCGGCTACAAGTTCATCGACATCGGCGGCTGCAATGACCTGTTCATCGCGCAGAGCTTCGTCGGCGAGCTGCTGTTCAACACCGAGAGCCGTGGCGTCCTGATCGTCGGCTCGCGCATCGGCGTCAACGAGACGGCGATGAACATCACGGGCTATGGCATCTGCCTGTCGGGCAACGCGATTGCCCCGGCCGTGACCATCCTCGCCAATGCAAACCCGGTCGGCATGGCCGGGAACTACTGCAACGGCACGATCACCGACCTCAGCGCCAAGACCAACCTGATCGACATCCCGCTGACCTCGTACACGCCAACCTGGACAGGATCGGCGGCGACGCCGGTCCTCGGCAACGGGAATCTTCGCGGCTGCTACTCGCGCAAGGGCGGCGCGATCACGGTCAACGTCGAGCTGACGATCGGATCGACAACGAACCTCAGCGCCTGCGGCACGATGCGCTTCGCGCTGCCGACCACCCCGCTGCTCGACAACGGCGGGTCCAACCCGCAGGTCCAGATCGGGCACGGCTACACGCGCCAGGATGCCACGGCGACTTTCGAGTTCGTCGAGCCACTCGCCGTGACCGGCGTTGCCTATGTCGTCCTGCAGCGCGCCGGCGCCGGTGGACCGCAGGTCACGCACCTCGCGCCGTTCGCGTGGACCACGAACGACATCATCCGGTTCACGCTCACCTACAACGTCTGACCATGACCGAGATCTCCACCCCGATCGGCCCGCTGGCGATCTCGCCCAAGAGCCTCGACGGTTCCGACCTCGCGCTCTGGTTGATCGGCATTCTCGTCGTCGTCATCGCGCTCGTGGTCTGGAAGCTCTGGACTCTTTCGGAGGCGCGTGCAGCCGCCTGCAAGGCGGAGAGCGAGGCCGCGCGCGCCGAGGCCAAGGCCGTGCGCGAGCAGAACGAGCGGCTCTACCAGCAGGCGATCGAGGCGACCGCGGCGCGCGAGCGCGCCCTCGCCGAGGTCGTCGAGCGCAACACCGCATCGTGGAATGCGCACGCCGAGACCATCAAGACCCATTTCGGCAGCGACTACTACCGCGCCATCCGCGACGAGCGCGCGCGCCACAACAAGCCTCACTGACCCAGGACACCACATGCGCCACCTCCTCCTGATCACCATCCTCGCCGCGATCGCGCTCCTCATCGGCTGCACCGATGCGCAGATCGCACGCGCTCAGTCGATCGCGGATGCCGCGTCGCAGCGCGTCGGCCAGGCCGAGCAGGCTGTCGCGCTGGCCGCCCAGGCGGTCGCCATGGCGAAGGAGACAGCGACGAAGCTCGAGAGCGAACAGGCGCTGCGCATCGTCGGCCAGGCCGAGCAGGCGCTCGACGTTGCCTCCGCCGCCAAGGACGCCGCCGTCGCGAGCGCGAAGATCGCGCAGGATGGCGTCGCTGCGGCGAAGGCTGCGCAGGAGGCCGGCGGGTCCGCGGTCGATGTCATCGTCGCCGGAATCACGGTCGCCGTACCAGCCATCGGCGCTCTCCTCGTCGCGTTCCGCAAGCTCGCTCAGACCAGCACGAAGCTCGGCCAGACCACGACCGCGCTGCGCCTGACGGCCGTCCACGCCGATCGCATGGAGGAGGCCGAGACCGATGAGCAGGTCCGAGAGGCGAAGAAGAAGGCGCTGACCGAACAGATCGCGCAGGGCGTGCACGGGCTGATCGACAGCGTGCGGACCGCCTGACCACCTGACGTCCCGGAAGGGCAGCCATGGGCTTCAGCAGTTTCCTCAAGAAGGTGGGCCTGAAACACGGGTTCGATCCGGTTTCGTTCACCTACATGTACGGCCGCGAACAGGGCCTCACCCCGACCGAGTCGGCCACCAACGCCTTCACCGGCGGCATGTTCGTCAACGCATTCCAGGGCGCCGCTGAGGGCCGGGCTGGCGAGGCGCGCTACCAGAGCGAGCAGGCCCGCGTCGAAGCCGAGCAGGCCGAGCGTGACGGCTACATCCGCCAGCTCCGCGGCGTCTACGGCATCGGCGAGGACGGCGAGGCGCAGCAGAACGCGCGCACCCTCGCCGACTTCCTCCGGACCTACTACGAGGAGAGCCTCGGCGCGAACCTCGGCGCGGTCGATCAGCAGTACGCCTCGACCAGCCGCCGCAGCCGGCAGAACCTCGCGCGCGTCGGCCAGCTCGGCAGCGGGCTCGATGCGCAGTCGCAGGCCGGGAACCTCTCCGACTACCTGCGCGCGCGCCAGCAGGCCGTGATGCAGGCGTCGGGCGCACGCGATCGGCTCAACACCGGCCTGACCGGCCAGCGGATGAGCTTCGAGAATCAGATCGCCAGCGGCGGCATGGCGTCGCCGGACTTCGCCGGGATCGCGGCGCAGCGCGACGCGCAACTCGCCCAGGCGCAGGCGCAGATCGCGCCCGCCGCGGTCGGCCACCTGTTCAACGTCGCCGGCGCCGGCTACCAGAACGGACGCATCCAGGAGGCCGTGGGCAACCAGGGCATGCAGGCGTTCGGCTTCGGTGGCGGCGGCAGCTCGGGGAGGATCTCGTAATGTACGCCGCCGCTGGTGCAGCGATGCAGGGCGCCGGGACCGCCGCCAGCGCCATCGGCCAGGCCGAGGCGCTGAAGGCGATGCGCGGCGTCTGGTCGGACGCGCGCGCGCGCCAGGGCGGGTTCAACGACCAGATCCGCACGCAGATCCAGGACCTGATGGGCAAGCTCGCCCTCGGGCAGCAGTTCGGCGCCGAGCAGACCAACGCGCTCGCCGCGCGCCTGGGCACCGGAACGACCAACGCGGCCGGAGCGGTCGCGCGTCAGGCCGCGCGCCGTCCCGGCGCCGGCGGAGCCGAGGGGCGAGCGGTCGCCAGCCAGGCGCGACAGGGCGCGCTTGCGGACGCGATGCGCAACGCGCGCCTCCAGGCGATGCTGCACGGGATGAGCCAGGGATCGGCCCAGGCCGGCAACCTCGCGCAGTCGTTCGACCACGAGACCGGCATGATCCGCCGCAAGGCGCAGGAGTGGGCATCGCTGGTGCCGATGGCCGAGCAGGCCGCCGGCATGCAGGGCGCGATGGCGCGCGGCGTCGGCTCGATGTTCAACACGCTCGGCCAGGGCGCGATGGCCTACGGCATGTCGCAGCCCGCCGGCGGCGGCACCTCAGGCGGCATCCCGGGCGGCGCCGGCCAGGACCCGATGGGCGGCTGGGCGGCGACGCGCACCTACGACCTCGGCGGCGGCAACACCGGAGCCTGGGGCTGACCATGAAGCCGTATCGCCCGCTCGTGATCGACAACCGCCCGACGCTGCCGGTGTTCCTCGAAGGATCACCGCTCTCCGACGGCATGGCCAATTTCGCCTCGGCGCTGATCAGCGCTCCGCAGCAGGCCGCCGCCATCCGGGCGCAGCGCGAGCGCGCCGAGGTCGAGGACCTGTGGCGCCAGCGCGAGTGGGACCGGACCGTCGAGCAGGACCAGATGGCGCGGATGTGGGGCAACCACGACCGCACGCAGCGCGCGCAGCTCCAGCAGGCGCAGATCGCCAACATCCAGAACGACAACACCCGCGCCTGGGCCGGCGACGTCGCCAAGGGCATCGGCGCGCTGTTCGGCAACAAGGGAGCGACGGCGCAGCGCGGCGGCTACTCGACGTTCACCGACGAGAACGGGAAGCCGTTCATCTACGACCGCGCCACCGGCACCGCGCGTCCGGCCGTGCCGCCGCCTGCGCCGGTCGCGCCGCAGCCGCAGGGCCCGGGTGCGATCGCCCGCGTGATGGGGTGGTTCAATGGCGGCCAGCCCGCAGCGGCGCCCGCGCCCGCCGGTCCGACCGGTCCCGGCCCGAGCCCGCAGCAGCGCCAGGAGATCAGCCAGGCGAACGCGGTGTTCGGCCAGGTCGCCGCGCCGGCGCCCGTGCCGCAGGAGGTCCAGGCCGACATCAACCACCACGCCAACGCGATCGCGTCGGCGCTGACCAGCGGCGACCGCACCGCCGCGCAGGCATGGATCGCGCGGATGCGCGCCGAGCACGGCGACGAGTTCACGGACATGGTGAAGCAGGCCGTGCGCGCGATGCAGGCGCCCTGACGTGCCGCTCCCCGACGCCATCGACGAGCTGTTCGACGTCCAGCCGGTCGCCGTGCCGGCGCCAGCGGCCGCCGCTGACGACCTCGACGACCTGTTCGCCAGCGCGCCGCGCCTGCCGCCCGTGGTGCGCTCGCCGGAGTCGGTCGCGGCGAACGCCTACCTCAACGCCACGAGGCCGACCGAGGAGGAGGGGCGCCTGATCGAGCGCCGGCGCTTCGCGGAGAGCCAGCTCGGCCCGTTCGCCTCCCTGGTCGCCGGCGTCGGCTCGAGCGTCGGCCGCACCGCGAAGGCGCTCGGCGGCATGAATTCGCCGATGGGCCGCGACCTCATCGCTGAGGCCGATGCCGAGACCGCGGCGTCCGTCCAGGCCGAGCCGGGCCTCTGGGGCGACGCGCAGCGCGCCGTCGGCGGCCTGATCGGCGACGTCCCGCTGATGGTCGCTGCAGCGCCGGCTGGCGCGACGGCGGCGGTGGGCGCGCGCGCGCTCGGCGCCGGGAAGTTCCTCGCCGGCGCCACGGGCGCGCTCGTCGCCGGGCAGCCGCTGGCAGTCCGCGAAGGCGTGCTGACCGGCCAGGAGCACGGCGTCGGCGCCGGCCTGCGGAGCTGGGGCATCGAGTCGGCCATTCCCGCGGCGTTCGGCGGGACGGGCGCGGAGCGCGTCCTGTTGGGCGCGGGCCGCGCGGCGTCCACCGGGGCGAAGGCGCTGGCGATGCGCCTCCTGGCCGAGGGCGGGGCTGAAGCGACCGAGGAGGTCGTCACCGAGACCGCCCACGCCATCGACGAGTACCTCAGCGGCCGCGACGACACGTTCCTCGACACCGACCTGGGCAAGCGCCTGGCGCTCGCCGCAATGGTCGGCGGGTTCGCCGGCGGCGCGTTCAACGCGCCCGACGCCTTCGCGCGCGCGCCGCAGGCGCCAGCCGCGCCCGTCGCCGACGCGATCCCCGCAGGCCTGGGCGCGGGACGCGACGCCTTCCCGCCGATGGCTGCCGACCAACTGCCGCCCGAGCCGGCAGCGGCGCCCGCGGCCATCGAGCCGGCGCCCGTCGCCGACCCCGTCGACCTCGAGGCGCAGCTCGCGGCGATGTTCCATCAGGGCGGCCAGGAGCGCGCACCGCGCACGGTCGTCGACCAGGCAGGCACCGCCCCCATCCAGGCGGTGAAACAAGCGGACCCCAGCAGCGTCGCCGCGCCGACCAACGCTGCACCGAACGCGCCGGCGGTCCCGGCGCCCATTCCTCAGACCGAGCCGCCCGCGCCCGAGCTGGTCGACGGCACCGCCGTCACCGTGCGCGCCGGCAAGCAGTTCCTCGACGGCAAGGTCCTGTCGACCGCCGCCGATGGTCGCGTCAACGTCCAGCTCGCCGACGGCCGCACGCTCACCAACGTCCCGGCGTTCCGCGTCGTCCCGGCGAAGGAGAAGATCGATGCTGGAGGAGGACGACCAGATCGAGTGGGTCAGGGCGCCGCGGTCGATCGGGCGCCGGATCGCGTCGAGCCGCCGCGCGCGCCGGATGTTCAGGCGCAGCGGCAACCAGCGGATGCTCCTCTGGTGGTCGAGGGTCGTCCCGATCAACGGCCCGAAGGTGCCGCGGATCCCACTCCGCGGCCCGTGGCAGTGGCACCCGCGCCGGAACCGGCGCCGGCCGACGCGCCGCGCGTAGCGACCCGCGTACCGGTCGCCGATGGCGTGCCGCTCGGCGATGCCGGCGCCCTGCGCGCCCGCGCCGATGCGGCCGCGCGCGGCGAGTTGGACCAGCCGAAGGCGGACCCGGGCGAGGAGACCCGCGTCGAGCGTCCGGCGGTGAAGCGCGAGGCGCCGCCCGCGCCGGACGCGACGGCCGTCGACACCGCCGCCGCCGATGCCAACCCGGCGCCGACCGAGGCGCAGAAGGAGGCCGGCAACTACGCGAAGGGGCACGTCAAGCTCCACGGCCTCGACATCGCGATCGAGAACGCCAAGGGCTCGACCCGCAGTGGTACCGGGCCCGGCGGCAAGACCTGGTCCGTGACGATGCCGGCGCACTACGGCTACGTGAAGCGCACCGAGGGCGCCGACGGCGACCAGGTCGACGTCTACATCGGCCAGACGCCGGAAGCGGATCGCGTGTGGGTCGTCGACCAGATCGACGCCGAGACGAAGAAGTTCGACGAGCACAAGGTGATGGTCGGGTTCCCCGATCAGGACGCCGCGCTCGAGGCGTACGACGCTGCGTTCAGCGACGGCCGTGGACCGGCGCGCCGCGGCGCCGTCACGCCGCTGCCGGTCGAGGCGTTCAAGCAGTGGCTGACGAAGGGATCGAAGAAGCCGATCGCCTACCGCGCGCCGCGCGCCGCGAAGCCTGCCACCGCAGTCGCAGCGGCGCCTGCCGCCCCCGCCGAGCCGCCGGCAGACGACGGTTTCATGCCGCGCGACAAGGACCCGGCGATCCGCGACCAGGAGAAGCTGCCGCTCGAGGGGCCGCCGGCCGACGCGCCGATCCAGGACTTCGGCGAGAAGATCGGCGGCGCGCGCAAGGACACCGCCGAGAAGGGCGTCGCCAAGCCGAAGCGGGCGAAGCCGCAGGACGAACGGCCGGCGTGGGCGCGCCGCTACCAGATCGGCGAGATCGTCAGCAGTTCGACCCCAGGCGAGAAGGGTCGCTGGTCGATCACCGACACGAAGGACACCGACTGGCGCGGACAGGCGAAGCAGAAGGGCCCGACGTTCGCCACCCGCGAGGAGGCCGAGGCCGCGATCCCGCTGCTCGCCGTGCTGCGCAATCACAGCGTGCGCCAGCAGCGCGCCGACGACAAATGGGCGATCGTCCGGGACGTCACCGACCGCAAGCGCGTCATCATCAAGGGCGGATTCGCGACCGAGCAGGCGGCGAAGGAGTACCTGGCGTTGCACGCCGTCGAGGTCATCGAGACCGAGACCGGCTACGGCGAGGAGATCCTCGCGAAGCCCGACAGCGTCAAGCGCGCCGGCCCCGAGCGCCGCAAGGGCGACGTCGGGCCGAAGGACTTCAGCCAGGCCTTCGGCTTCCGCGGCGTCGAGTTCGGCAACTGGAACAACCAGGTCGAGCGCCAGGAGGTGATGAACCACGCCTTCGACGCGCTGATGGACCTTGCCGAGATCGTCGGCGTCCAGCCCAAGGCGATCAGCCTCAACGGCGAGTTGGCGCTGGCATTCGGCGCCCGCGGCCACGGGCTCCAGGGTGCCCGAGCGCACTACGAGCACGATCACGCCGTGATCAACCTGACGAAGATGAAGGGCGCCGGCGCGCTGGCGCACGAGTGGTGGCATGCGCTGGACCACTACCTCGGCCGCATCGACGGCAAGGCGAGCAGCGAGCGCGTCGATGTCGCCGGCGGCGGCAAGGTACTGAAGGCCAAGGGCGCCGGCGCCGACATGGTCAGCCATGGCTTCCGCTACAACTCGAAGGCCCGTCCAGAGCTGATCGAGGCCCACAAGCGCCTGATGGAGACGATCCACCGGAAGGCGGAGAAGTTCGTCGAGGACACCCAGGCGGCGGAGAAGTTCGTCGGCCGGTCCCGCGACGAGGTCGCCACCACCCTGCGCAACGTCCGCGCGCACATCGCCAAGGTCCGCGAGTGGGGCAAGAAGAAGGACGCCGCCAGCCCCGAGCAGCTCGCCCGGTTCGATGCCGCCGCTGATCGGCTGCTCAACGGCGAGGACCGCGACACGAAGCTCGGCAACGACTTCGTCCGCTCCAACGCGAGCATCGACCATATCAGCGCCATCCTCAAAGAGGTCACCGGCCGGAAGGGCCGAAACGCTGAGCATACCGGAGACCTCGACCGTCTCGCCGTCCAGGTCAGCCACTACGCCGCGCGCATGAAGATGCTCGAGGACGCGCGCGCCGAGACGCCGAAGGAGAAGAAGCTCCCCACGCAGTTCGTCCGCGACGCCAAGGAGATCGACCAGGGCCGCGCGTCGGACTACTGGACGACCGAGCACGAGTTGGTGGCGCGCGCGTTCTCCGCGTTCGTCGAGGACAAGCTCGCCGACAAGAGTGGCGCGAGCGAGTTCCTGTCGTTCGGCTCGGACAACTGGCGCTACACGCTGCACGGCATCCGCCCGTTCCCCGAGGGGGACGAGCGGAAGGCGATGAACGCGGCGTTCACCAACTTCCTCGGCGCCGTCAAGACCGAGGAGACCGCCGACGGCAACGTCAGGCTCTACGCGCCCGAGCGCACCCCCGGTGACGACGCGCCGCTCGAAATGCCGAACCCGAAGGAAGGCATCGAGTCGCTGATCGCGTGGTCGCTGCGCCAGCGCGAAGCGGCGATCGAGGACCTGAAGCAGCTCGTCGCCCGCGGCGGATCGATGGTCGAGGAGGCCCGCGCCGACCTGGCCGAGCACGAGGCGATCAGCGCCGAGGACCTCGCGCGCGACATGCGCGAGTTCCCGCAGCACTACCTGCGGCTGATGACCGAGCGCGGCGGCAACATGACCGCCATCGGCGTCTACCGGAACCGCGTCCAGCTCCCGCCGCAGCAGCCGCGCGTCCAGGTCGCGCCGCTCCCGCTGGGCGATGACGAGGCGCCCGACCTGCGCGCGACGCTGCGCACGCTGCGCGACGACCTGAAGGTGGCCGCGCCCAGCGCGCCGACCTTCGACGTCGACCGCGGCGCGCTCCCCGGCACCGCCGGCGGATCGTTCGACCCGCGCACCGGCGCCATCACCACCCGCCACCACAACGACCTCGACCTGGTCGCACACGAGGTCGGCCATTGGGCGTCGGAGTCGTACGGGCTGCTCCCCGACGCCAGCGACACCGAGACCCGCGCGGAGCTGGCGCGGTTCGCCGTGCACGGCACCAAGGCCCGCGGCGACACCGCCCAGCGCGAGGGCATGGCCGAGTTCATCCGCGGATGGATGGTCGACCCCGCCACCACCGAGACCCGCGCCCCGCGCTTCGCGCAGCGCATGCGCGAGAAGCTGCCGCCGGACGTGGTCGCCGCGCTGCGGGCCTACGGCGACGCCGCGCGCCGCTTCGAGGGAGCGACCGCGCTGCAGAAGATGGCCGCCGGCCAGCAGCGGACGACCGCGGCGATCGCGCAGCAGAAGCGCGACGGCCGCTGGTACACGCCGCTCTGGCAGGGCATCAAGGAGTTCCTCGGCAAGGGCATCGGCGAGGTGCGCGCGCGCGCCGCCGCGGTCCCGGACAAGTGGACGGCGCCGGCCGGCACCCGGGCGAAGTACCACCTGAGCGACAAGGAAGCCCCGCAGCTCGCGAACTACCTGATGTCGCTGACGCTCGTCGGCCTCGACCCGGCGACCATGAAGCCGTCCGAGCATTGGGACTTCCTGCGCCGCGGCGCGCGTGGCGTCGCCGCGAAGGTCCGCGACGGGATCATGCAGACGGGCCTGCCGAACATCGACGGCACCGCCGCCAAGGACCCGCAGACCGGCGAGGTGATGGCGATGCCGTGGCTGCTCGGCCCGGCTCCCAAGGACGCGGCCGGCTTCGGCGCGTTCCTCGACAAGGCCCACGCCTACGGCTCCGCCCAGCGCACCCTCGAGCTGGCCGAGCGCTTCGAGAACCGCGTCGAGAACGAGATCAGCGCCTTCGCCGAGGCCCAGGTCAAGGGCACCGGCGGCGATCGCCTCCGGATGGAATCGGCCGAGCGCGCCACCCGCGCCTTCGCCGAGGAGCGCCGGCGGATCCTGCGACAGCAGCTCGCGCGCCTGACGGCCGCCGGCGGCGGGCTTCGCAGCGCCACCGAGGTCGCGCGCGACGCCGTGGCCGAAATGCAGTCGGATCCCCAGCGCGCCGAGGTGGAGGAGTACCTCCGCCGCTACCGCACGTGGGCGGACTGGAACCTGCGCTACGCCGTCGAGTCGGAGCTGATGTCGCCGACGCAGGCCGAGACGATCCGCCAGGCGAACCAGTTCTACATCGACTGGCATCGCGTCTTCGCCGACGACGACGGCCCGGTGAACCTCGGCGAGGCCGTCCAGGGCTCGAGCCGGACGATGCACAACCCGATGGCGAGCCTGATGCACGCCACCTGGTCGACGATCGCGCGCGGCGATCGCAACCGTGCCGCGCTCGCCTTCGTCGCGCCCCTGCGCATGTCGCCGAAGAACGCCACGGCGACGTCGCTGGGCCAGCTCGGCCGGCAGATCAGCCAGGAGGCCGCCGACGAGGCCGCGACGAAGCACCACGGCTACCACGACGGCGGCGCCGGCGAGAAGCACCGGGTCTACCACACGCAGCGCGTCGTCCAGGAGACCAACGACGACGGTTCCCCCGTCATGGGCCCCGACGGCGAGCCGCTCGAGCAGGTCGTCGTCGAGCATTGGATCTTCGACGCGGCGACCGAGGCCAGCATGGAAGCCATGCGCGCCGACGGCGGCGACGACCCGTGGGCGAAGATCAACCAGGGCCTGGTCAACCTCCAGCGCCTGGCGATCACCAGCGCGCCAGGCTTCCGCTTCAAGGTGCCGGTCCGCGACAACATCGACCGGATCCTGAACACCGAGGCCGGCAGCGGCATCGCCGACGCCGCGCGCGGCCTGGGCAAGACGCTGACCGACCCGCTCACCGGCGAGGAGCTGGACCTCGATCGCCTCTACACGCAGAGCGGCGCCGGCATGGCGGGCTGGAACCGCCGCACGCGCGAGCAGGCGATGGCGGACGTGTTCGCCCACGTCGAGGACATGCGCAAGAACGGCTACCGCTGGCTGACGCCGGGCGGCGCCTGGCGCGCGTGGCAGGCGTTCGGCGAGACCACCGAGAACATCGCCCGCAAGGCGGAGTTCGTCGCTGCATTCAAGAAAGGGCGTACGCAACTCGGCTACAGCCAGCTCGACGCCAGCCTCTACGCGATGACGCAGGCCCGCGGGCTGCTCGATACGGCCGAGAGCGGCCGCACGATCGGCAGGCTGAACCGGTTCTTCCTGTTCCTGAACGCGGCGACCAAGGGCCTCGAGCGGATGACGAAGATCTCGCGCGCGGCCGCGAAGGCCTACCGCCGCGGAGATCTCGCCACCGGCAACCGCCTGGCGGCCGTCATGGCGGTGCGGACCGCGGTGTGGGGGACGTCGCTCGCCGCGCTGCGCCTGGCGACCCTGGCGATGTCCGACGACGACGACCAGGAGGAGCTGATCAGCGCGCCGGCGTGGAAGCGCGATTTCTCGATCACCGTCCCCGACCTCGGCCTGGGCAAGATCGCCATCGCCAAGCCGTACGAGTGGGGCTTCATCGGCTCCGGCTTCGAGCGCCTCGCCGATGCGCTGTGGGCGACCGGCCGGGCCGAGAGCGCGCGCGCCGCCGGCGACGAGGAAGCGGCGAAGCGCTGGACCGAGCACGCCGACCGCTCGCACGAGGGCTGGGGGCGCAGCGGCATGACCGCGATCCTGCCGCTGAAGTTCGACGACGTGCTCGGCGGCGGCCTGGCGCCGATCGTCGAGGTCGCGTTCAACCGGTCGCTGTTCACCGGCGGCACGATCATCCCCGGGCACGAGGCCGAGAAGCGCCTCGCGCTGCGCGCGAAGGCGGACGACGCCAGCCTGATCGGCCGCGGCATCAGCGCGGTCGCGTCGCCACTCCTGGGCGAGCGCTTCGGCGACCCGCGGGCGATCGACCACCTGATCCGCGGCTACCTGGGCGGCTGGGGCACCACCGCCACGGCGAAGGATGCCGGCGAGGTGATGCGCCGCTTCACCGGCTACAGCGGCGAGACCAGCCCCTACGCCGAGCGCGACGTGCGCTGGGTGCTCGACTGGTCGACGAAGGAGGGCGTCAGCAGCCGGAAGCCGTTCGCCCGCCTGCGCGAGCTGGCGAAGGCGGCCGGCGACGCCGCGCCGGCCGATCAGGACGCCGCGCTCGAGGCGATGCGCCGCTCGGCGCAGGGCCTGCGGCGGACGATCGAGGCGAACCCGCGTGCGTTCGGCGCCAAGGCCGCGGCGAGCGACTGATGAGCCTCTACGGGCGCGAGGGCTACATCCGCCGCCGCGTGGCGGGGTGGCGCCAGCAGATCGCCCGCCTGATCCGCTTGGGCCTCGCGCGGCCCCGACGCCGCCCCGACCTCGACATCATCCGCGCCAACGTGGACGCCTTCCGGGCGATGTCGGTCGGCGAGCGCATGCTGATGCAGGACGCGAAGTACGGCGACCTCAGCGAGCAATCGTTCCTCGTCGAGATCATCGACGACCTGCGCCGGCAGCTCGCCCACGCGCCCACGGTGCCGATGGGCATGCCTGCGGTCCCGGGCGAGCCGACGCCATCGACGGGCTTCCAGGTCCTCGCGCCGAAGGTCCTGCCGGACCCGCCGGAGGACTTCCACCACTTCAGCGCTGGGTGACTGCCGACGGGCTGCCGACGCGCTGCCGCTTCAGGTCGGCCTCGCGCTGCGAGAACCCGCCGTAGCGCGCCTGCAGGTCGAGCACGAGCCAGCGGACCGACCGGTCGCGCTTGTCCGGCCCCTTCTTCGTGATGCCGCCCTTGTAGGCCTCGGCGCCGCTGCGCAGGTCGCGGAGCGTCACGTCCAGCCGGGCGACGTAGAGATCGTCCTCGAGCCGGGCGTAGCACTGGAGGGTCTCGTCGGCGATCGCGGCGTCGCTCGCGCGCGCCGGGTCGACGACCTCCATGCCGACCTCGGCGAAGGCGGCCGCCAGCTCGGCGCGCACGTCGCCCTTCGGCGCGCGGTCGTCCTCGACGTCCTCGACGACGCGCTCGAGGATCACGTACCGGTAGGGCGAGAGACGCCCGTCGACCACGCGGCCGGAGCCGCCGCACGACGTCACGAGGAGGGCGAGAGCGAGCAGGAGCCAGAAGCGCATGGCCTAGTCTACTCGATTTGGGTCAGGCGACACCTGTTTCTCGGCGGGGAGGACGCGGACGCCTATGCCGCCGCCCTTCCGCGGCTGGCGGAACTCCTCCACCACGAGCGGGATGGAGATCGATTCCTTAGTTCGTTCAGCGTTGCCCCTGCGGAGCCACTCGCGTCCGATTGTTCGAGCCAGCTTACGGTCCGTAGGCTGGCTTTTTCGTTTTCAGCGCCGGCCATGCGGATCGGGGCGGCGCTCATCGCCTGGGACCCGGCAGCGCCAGGCCAGGCATGGAATGTCGGCCAAGGTCGCTGTGATCGCGAACACGGACTCAGGCGCCCTCTGGCCGGTACGCGGGGGACGTGCGCACGCCGGGCGCCGTGCACGCGCGATCCGCCTCGACGAACGCGGCACGACTGCCCGCCGAGGACCAAGCTTCGCGAGGAAGCCACGCCCACCGCCCGAGATCGCGGAGAATGCCGTCCATGGAACTGGAAGACCCGAAGACGGCGATGCGCAACACCTGCTGCCCGGTCTGCGGGACCGGCACGACGGCGTCGTCGCCGGTCGTCGACCTGCGTCCGGCCGACAAGCGCCACGGCCTCGTCGTTTCGATCCGCGTCGATTCCCCGGAGTGCGCGGAGGCGGCGCTGCGCGATCCCGACAAGCACGTCTTCGCGGCCGAGATCAACCAGGTCGCTCATTGAGACCGGTCACTCGAATGTGCCCAGCGCGCTGAACTCGGGCGCCACGAAGGTGCCGTAGGTCGCCGGCCAGCTCAGCGTGTGCTGGAGGTCGGTGCCGTGCTGGTCGTTGTCGTCGACCATCAGGCCGATGCGCATGGTCCTGCCGCTGGCGACCTCGGGCTTGGCCTCGGGGCGCTTGAGGAACAGCGCGTCGTCGAGCGTGACGCGGAAGGTGAACACCTGGACCTCGCAGGTCGACAGGTCCTCGCCGGTGATGCGCTCGAGCAGGGCGCGGTCCGGCGCGTCCTTGCCCGCGACCACGCGGTAGTGGCGCGGCGCCGCTTCCGGCGTGATGGCGAAGCCCGGGATGAACCAGCCGTCGCGCACCAGCAGGTCGCCGGCGTCGCGCACGCGCGAGGCGTTGATCTTGATGCCGTGCACGAAGCTGTTGAGGGCCAGCTCGATGCAGTCCTGCAGGTAGAACGTGTTCGACAGCTGGTGGTCGGTGGTGACGTCGTCGAAATGCAGCGCCTGCACGTACAGGTCCGTACCGAGGTAGGCGACGCGCATCATCACGCTGCTGTCCTTCGCGCCGGTGAACATCGAACCGGCGGCCTCGGGCGTGGCGATGATCTGCGGCGTCGGGATCGCCGCGCGCCACGCGTCGAAGGAACCGTCGATCGGCAGCGGCTGCGTCAGCTTGCGGATCAGCACGCGGGCGTCGCGGTGGCCCGAGGTCATCGGCCGCGCCGGCGGCGGCGCGAGCGCCGCGAGCGTCGCGGCCACGCCCTCCGCGATGGTCACCGGCGTCGAGGCGCGCCTGATCGCGTCCGCGCCGTCGACCTCCATCCACCACAGGGTCGCGTCGTTGAAGTTGCCGTAGAGCACGTGGTGGCGCCCCCGCGCGTCCGCGAAGACGTTGAACTGCCACGGGTTGTCGAGCCACATGCCGTTCCAATACAGGTCGCCGGGCACGTTGCAGATGCCGACGCGCATGCCGTCGCGGTCGACGACGTGCAGCTCCTGCGTCGGCACGCCGGTGACGTAGGCGAGGTCGCCGACCACGCGCGCGCCCTGCGGATCCTTGAGGTCGCCGAGCATGCGGAACCAGCGCATCCGCCCGTCGGCATCGGTGCCGATCAGGTCGGAACCGGCGTGGTTCGAGAAGCCGGACGCGTTGGTCGGCACCGCCTTCGCGTCGATCAGCGCCTGGGTCCGCAGCATCACGTTCAGGACCCGCGAGCCGTCGCTGAAGCGGTCGGCCCATTGCAGCGGCAGGGTCGCCGGATCGACCGCGGTGACGCCGTTGTAGGGGCTGGCGAAGGTGCCCGGCTTGCCGTCCACCGGGTCGAGCCGCGGGGCCACCGCCGTCGCGCTCGCCCAGTCCCACGCCGGCAGGCCGTCCTCGTCGGCCTTGATGGGCACGAACACGTGGTTGAATTCCAGCGCGCCGTCCGCCGTGCCCGACAGACGGCCGTTGAAGTCGGCGGGGCAGATGACCGCCGTGCCGTCGGCGCCGACGACCGGCTTCCACTTCGCCTCGTCGCCCAAGCCTTCGGCGGGGCCGGCGAAGCGCTGCAGGGCGTTGTCGCCGCCGCGGCGGAAGGCGGCGACGACCACGCCGATGCCGCGGTCGAAGCGCATCAGCAGGAGCCGGCCGCCCTCGCGCCCGATCCCGAAGATCGTCGAGCCGCGCAGCAGGATCTGCTCGACGTGCGATCCGCCGAGCGCGGCGGGTTTGGCCAGCCACTGATCGTACGACCACGACCGCGTCGCCGGATCGAGGCGCAGCAGCATCGGGTAGGTCTTCTCGAGGACGATGCGCGCGCCATCGGGCATGACCGGGCCCGTTTCGCAGTACTGCGCCCAGATGCCGGTCCACTCGCGCTCGATCGCGCCCGCGGCGCTGAACAGCTTGGCGCCGAGGCGATCGGTCACCGCCAGGCGGCCGACCGAGTCGAGGGCGAGGCCGACCGTGGCGCCGTCGTCGGTCGGACGCTGCCAGAGGAAGCGATCCGCCCGCATCGGCCCGTAAGGACCGTCTCCGGCGCCGATCGCGCGCAGCGGCTTCGGCGTCGCGGGGTCGGCGCAGTCGTAGACATGGACCTTCCCCTCCGTCAACGAAGCGACCGCCAGGCGATCGCCGTTCACGGCGAGACCGGCCAGCGCGCCGCACGGCGGCGTGAAGCGATGGCGGATCGCGCCGTCCGGCGCGAGCGCGAGCAGCTCCGCGCGCCCGCTGATGACCCACAGCAGGTGACGCGCGCGATCGGCGGCCGGCTGGCTGAGCGCCGGCAGGTCGATGGCCTCGGTGAACGTCGGATCGCCGACCGGCGTGTGCCAGAGCTTGCCCGCGGCGCTGTCGGCGAGGTAGAGCCGGCCGTCGAGCTCGGCCATGCCGTCGGTGCGCGCGAGCCGGCTGCGCGGCAGGAGCGTGCCGTATTCACCGGCCTTGATCGGGACGATCGCGCCCGTCCCGAGATCGATGCGGCGCAGGACGAGGTTCGCGGCATCGCCGATGTTCAGCCCGTAGAGGAAGCCGTCGGCGGCGATGGCCATGCCGCTGTAATCCTTGCAGCCTGGCACGGCCCAGCGCTGCGTCGCGAGATCCCGATCGAAGCCGCGGAAGTTCTGGTAGCACTCGCTCCACGGGTGCGCGATCACCGGGCGGTCCTCGGCGTCGAACGCCACGGCGATGGTGTGGTCGTTGGCGTAGTGGTCGCGCGTGCCGGCGGAGATCGTGGTGTTGCCGGGCGTCGCGACCGTGCGCAGCGCGAGCTTCGATTCGGCGACGCGCAGCTCGTAGGCGCCCGCGGCGATCGGCTGCTGCTTCCAGTCGCGGCTCGGCAGCCACCAGCGGTAGGTGCCCTTGGGCAGCGCGATCATGTCGACCAGCAGCGCGATCTGCGCGCCGTCGGCGCGGTACAGGCCGACGCTGGTGTCCCCGTCCCCGTCGGTGACCACGAACTCGCCGTCGGCGGGGCGCGGCGGCTTCAGCGACGCCGGTTGCCATGCGCCGATCGCCGGCGCGCCGTGCGTCCACGCCGTGCCGTCGATGTCCGCGGCCGGGGCCGTGGCGGCGCCCAGGCTCGCTGCGCCGGCACCGTCGACGATCGTGCGGTCGAGCGCCCAGGCGAGCGCGCCGACCGGACGCAGATCGCCCGCCGCCGCGTCGGCGAACGCCACCGGCTGCATCAGCGAATGCCGATCGTAGCCGGTGTAGCTGCGCCACGTGTAGACGCTCGGCATCGGCACGTCGCGGCCCTTGCCGACGAAATCGTTGCCGTCGTAGAGGTTGTGGTCGAGGCGCAGGTCCTTCTCCCCCTGCGCCACCACGGCGATCGGGCAGCCGGTGAACAGGCAGTTGAAGACCGCGGCGCCGTCGACCTTCGCCAGGTACACGCCGTCGGCGGCGTTGTCGGCGATCGTGCAGTTGACGATCACCGCGCTGGCGCCACCGAACAGCGCAGCGCCGGTGCGGTTGCCGGCGAGCACCGCGTTCTCGACACGCAGGTCCGCCGCGCCGCGCGAGCGCACGCCGACCAGCGCTCCCGAGAGGCGCACGCGCGCCAGCGTCGCGCCGGCGCCGGCCTCGTCGATCGCGATGCAGGCGTCGGCGGCGCCGCTGATCGCGAGGTCGCTGATCGCGCAGCCCGGGCCGGTCACGGTCACGCCGACGTCGCCGGTGACGACGATCGTGGTCGCGCCGTGGCCGGCGCCGACCAGCGTGGCGCGAGGAGGCAGTGAGATGCCGGGCGTGGTCCAGGCGCCGGCGGGTATCGCCACCGTCGCCCCCTCCTCCAGGCCGACGAGCACGTCGGCGAGCGGTCGCTCGGCGGCGCTTGCCGCGTTGGCGAAGACCGCGCAGGCGAGCGTCGCGATCGCGAAGAAGCGGATCCGAGTCATGGTTCTTCCCTCGGGCGCGCGTGGCGTCGGCGCCTTGAGGAACCATGGAATGTTGGCGCGATCACGCAATGGCACGTGCTAGATGCCGCGCGAGCGCGCCGCGATACTCCTCACGCGCCTGCGGACACGCGACCTCGGCCGCGACCGCCAGCGCCGTCACCCGCGACGCGCTCGGGCCGTCAGACGAGCTGATCGATGACGCTGCCAGGCGCGGCGCGGTTCGGGTTGTCGGTGCCCTCGTTCGGCGAGTTGGCGGTCCCCGCACCCTGTCCCGGGTTCGTGCCGTCGCCGAGCCCCGAATGGTTGCCGGTCGAGCGCGCCGCGGCCGTCGATGCCAGGACGAGCGGCGCGGCGAGCGCGCTGCTCGGCGACGAGGCGTTCGGGTTGCCGGTGCCCTCGTTCGGCGAGTGGACGGTCCCCGCGCCCTGTCCCGGGTTGGTGCCGTCGCCGAGCCCGGAACGGTTGTCCGCCGGAACGCCCGTCGCCGGCCGCGTCGCCGGCTGCGTCGCGGGCGCGCTCGCCACGACCGGCGCATTGCGCACCGTGATGATGGCGTCGTTGAAGTCGCGGTCGCCGCCGCCACGCAGGTCCTCGAAGCCGATCACCGTACCGCTCGCCGTGGTCGTCGCCTTCGCGTGCTCGATGCCGTCGGCGTTCACCGAGGCGGCACCGGTGCGGAAGAACTGGTTCTGACCGTTGTCGATGCCGAAGTCGATCCTGGTCCCCTCCTTGAACGTCCCGATCTCGTAGGTGCCGGTGGTGTTGTCGACGCCGAGGTAGTGGCGCGTCGCGAAGTCGTCGTCCGACCAGTAGATCTTGTTCTCGTAGCCCGAATCCGAGTGGTTGATCTCGATCACCACCGGACCGGCCCCGGCGATGAAGCTGTTCGTGCTCGCGGCGGGCGCCGGCTGCGCTGCGACCTTCGAGACCGCAGGCGCCGATGCGACCGCCGGCGGTACGGGGACAGCCGCCGCGGGCGCCGCGGGCGCCGCGGGCGCCGCGGGCGCGGCGTTGTTCGCCTTCGGCGCCTTCTGCGCCTTCGCGGCCGCCTTGGCGAGCGCGGCGGCCTGGGCCGCCGCCGCCTTCTGCGCCTTGGCGACGGTCTTGGCGTTCCCCGCCGCCGTCAGGGCGGAAGCCCGCTCCGCGGCCGCCATCGCCTTGGCTTCGGCCGCCGCCTGCTTCTCGGCCGCCTTCTGCGCCTTCGCGCCTCCGGCCTCGTGCGCGGCGAGCGCGGCCGCGCCATCCTTGCTGATCGCCGCGCTGTCGGTGCGCGCGGCGGCGGCGGTCTTCTTCGCGGCGGTCTTCGCCACGCTGGCGTGCGCCGGGGGTTGCGCCGCGGGAGCAGCGCGCGTCTGGCCTATCGTCGTCGCCATGGTGACCTTCCGATGCCGGAAGGCGGGGACCGCAAGCGCATGTTGTAACGACACGCGGTCAGGCGTGCCGGCAACCCGGCTGGCGTAGAGCGATGCTCCGTAGCCCCGTGGCTTTGCGTCCCCACCTTTCGATGGGTTTGCTGGACTCGACCGCAGGAAGTGTGCACGACGGCGCGACGACAGTCAAACCGGCTGGCGAAACCACACGCGTTACAACGCGCTCGCGCGCGCCACGGGAGTTACGCGCGCGGCGTGATCCGGCCGATCAGCGCAAGCGGCGCAGGCGCGCAACGCCGCGGCGCCGGTTTCACGCTTGCGCGGCGCGCCCGGCCGCCGCGCAGACGCGCGCGTGCGCCGCGGCGACGCAGGCGATGATCGCCGGCGACGGATCCTCGGGCTCGCCCTCGTACTCGAGCGCCGCCCAGCCGGCGAAGCCGACCTCGTCGAGCGCCGCGCGCAGCGCCGCGAGATCGAGGTTGCCGTCGCCGATGACGATGTCGCGCTCCTTGGCGGCGCGGTCGAAGACGAAGTCCTTGATGTGCAGGCCGAACAGGCGTTTTCCGAAGGCGCGCACCAGGGCGATCGGATCCTCGCCGGCGTGCATCGCCCAGGCGGTGTCGAGGCACAGGCCGATGCGGTCGGAGGTCTCGGCGAACACCCGGTCGAGCATGCCGCGCGAGCCGAGCCAGTGGTAGCCGCCGTGGTTGTGGATGGCGAAGCGCAGATCGAAGCGCTCGGCGAGCTTCTCGGCGGCCCGGAACGGCGCGAGCGACAGCGTCGGCGGGAAGTCGACGCCGATCGCGCGCACGCCGAGCCGCTGGGCGAGCTCGCACATCGCCTCGTCGAGCGGCGATCCCAGCCCGTGCACGCCGAACGAGACGATGGCGACCCCCGCCTCGCGGTAGGCGGCCAGGACCTCGTCGGTCCGCGCCGGCTGCTTCAGGTCGATCTGCATGGTGCACAGCTCGACGGCGCGCAGGCCGCACGCGCGCACCAGGCGCGGGATCTCGGTCGGCGCGAAGTGGCGGAACGAATAGGTCTGGATGGCGAGGTCGGCGGCGGCGATCGGCATGCGTGCTCCGGTTGGACGCGATCGTAGCGCGACCACGACGGCGGCCATGTCCGCGCCGTCGCGGCGCATATCCGTGCGGTCGCGGCGTCGGGCGCACGGCTTCAGCGGCGCGAACGCGCGACGATGCCCCCGGCGTCCGCCAGGCGCTTCAGGCCGCGATGCTGGACATCGCGGCCGCGCATCAGCCAGTACTGCCGCGCGAAGGCCTCGCCGCTGATCGGATGGACATAGTCCTTCTCGCCCATGCCGCCCGCGGCCGCCATGTAGCGCAGGATGATGACCCGCCGCCAGCGTGCGGATCGGTTGGGCACCGAGGTGTGCGGGATCATGGTATCGTGGATCGCCATCTGCCCGGCGCGCAGCGCGTAGCGCACCTGCCGTGCCGCGACGTCCGCCGGCAGCGCCGACGGATCGATCTCCTGGCTGAAGAACTTGCCATCCTGCGTCCGCCGCGGCAGGACGCCCTTGTCGTGCCAGCCGGGCAGGATGGCCATGGCGCCGTTGTCCTCGTCGATGTCGTCGAGCGGGATCCACACCGCGCCCGCCAACGGGCCGGTGACGTTCCAGTACGGCGCGTCCTGGTGCCACGGCACCTCGGTGCCGGTGCGCGGCGGCTTGCACAGCAGGTGCGTCGACCACAGCACGACGTCCGGGCCGACCTGCGCCTCGATCAGATCGAGGAGGCGCGGCTCGGCGGCGAGCTCGAGCAGCCAGGGCTCGGTCTGGTGCAGGCCGATCAGCTCCTCCGGCGAATGGCACGGGCGCAGGCGCCGCAGCAGATCGTCCACCGCTCCACGGTTGCGGACAGGCCTTTGCCGCTGAGGAATCGCGGGAAGATCCGATAACCGAGACGGCGGTAGGCGTCGAGATCGGCGGCGTCGCAGGCGAAGGCGGGGTCGAGGAAGCTCATGCGGGGCGAACGTACGCACGGGCGCGCGGCGGCGACACGCGGGAGGCCAGGCATGGTGGCGCGGATATCGATCGGCGTTGCGCGGATATCGGCGCCCGACGTCCGCGAGGCGAGCGGTCGATGATCCACCGCTACCACGGCAGCTACCCGGAGTTCGGGCTGCGCTACTTCCGCGCCTTCCACGACTGCCCCGCGCGCGCGCTCGGCGGGGTGTCGCATATCGGCGAGATGGT
>Ga0196963_10000216_pt1 | contig 55008 bp, 19 predicted proteins | sample S1_5metaG_FD_148600 | JGI IMG/M metagenome (GOLD analysis project Ga0196963, IMG submission 148600) | Soil microbial communities from Anza Borrego desert, Southern California, United States - S1_5 | ecosystem: Environmental > Terrestrial > Soil > Desert | place: USA: California | collected... | reverse complement strand
AGCCGACGGAGTTCGTCACTATAACGCGATAAGTCCCTGCGTTGCTCTGCTGGATGTTCGTTTTGTAATAGTAGTGCAGCGTGGCGCCCGGGATGTCCACGCCATTCAATTGCCATTGATAAGTGAACCCAGTGGTGCCGGTTGCTGAAACGGTAAAGAGGGTGGCGTTGGCTGCGGCATCCTTTGTGATCGCCACGGGTTGTTTGGTGATCGTTGGCGCGGCCTCGTTGACGGTCAGCGTAGCGGCCTCGCTAGTGACAGAGCCTGCGGAGTTGGTGACAACCACGCGGTATGCGCCAGCGTGGCTCTGCTGGATGTTGGATTTGTAATAGTAGTAGAGCGTCGCGCCTGGGATATCGACGCCGTTGAGTTGCCATTGGTAAGTGAAGCCGCTTGTGCCAGACGCGGAAACAACGAAGAGCGTCGCGTTAGATCCCGCATCCTTCGTGATGCCCACAGGTTGTTTTGTGATCGTCGGCGCAACCGCGTTGACGGTGAGCGTTGCTGCATCGCTGGTGACGGAGCCGACGGAGTTCGTCACTATAACGCGATAAGTCCCTGCGTTGCTCTGCTGGATGTTCGTTTTGTAATAGTAGTGCAGCGTGGCGCCCGGGATGTCCACGCCATTCAATTGCCATTGATAAGTGAAGGGCGCAGTTCCCGTTGCAGTGACAGCAAAGAGCGTGGCGCTTGAGCCGGCGTCCTTCGTGGTGTTCACCGGTTGCTTGGTGAGCGTGGGAGCGGCTTCGGTAACGGTCAGCGTTGCTGCCTCGCTGGTAACAGAGCCGGCGGAGTTGGTGACAACCACGCGATAAGCGCCGGCGTTGCTCTGTTGGATATTCGACTTGTAATAGTAGTAGAGCGTGGCGCCGGGTATATCGACGCCGTTCAGTTGCCATTGATAACTGAACCCGGTCGTCCCAGCGGCCGAGACAGTGAAGAGGGTTGCGCTGGAGCCTGCGTCTTTGGTGATGCCCACCGGTTGTTTGCTGATGGTGGGCGCAGTGGGGTTGATGGTGAGGGTTGCCTCGTTGCTTGTGACGCTGCCAAGGTCATTGGTGACGATGACCCTATAAACGCCCGCATCAGCTTCCTGAACGTTGACTTTGTAAAGGTAATATAGGGTCGCGCCGGGGATGTTCACGCCATCGCGCTGCCATTGATAGCTCACTGGGATGGTTCCAGTGGCGGAGACTGTAAAGAGGGTGCCGCTGCTGCCGGCGTTCTTCGCCACGCTTGCAGGGTGGCGGGTGATCACCGGACCGACTGAGTTCACGGTGAGAGTGGCGCCTGAACTGGTCAGGCTTCCCAATGGGTTTGTGATTACGACGGTGTAAATCCCTGCGTCGGCGGCCTGCGCGTTCGCCTTGGTGTAGGAGGATGAAGTGGCGTTTGGAATGGCGGCGCCGTTGAGCATCCATTGATAGGTTATTGGGCCAACACCAGTCGCGGTGACGCTCATTGTGAAGCTTGCGCCGGCGTTCCGCACGGCGTTGAGGGGGTGAGCGGTGATTGTCAGGTCTGGCGGAATGGCAATCACCAAGCTGATTTGATCTTCGGCGCCGCTCCCGAGTTCCGCATCGTCCACCAACAGGAGGAGAGCCAGCGTCGGCGCAGCGGGGATGAAGTTCGCGCCGGCTTTCAGGTAAACCGAGGAGCCAACGATCTCGAACAGCGTGACGTAATCTCCGCTCAACGAGAATGTGTTTGTTCCGAGCGCATCGTCACTAATGCTGAAATCAGCAACCTTGAGGCTGGCGGAGGTGTTCACGCCCGGGACGATTGAATTGACGATTTGCGTCACGCTCAGGATTGGAGCTTCATTTACGTCGATGATGGGAAGCTCCACGGCGCTTGTGCCATCTGGTGTGGCGCCGACGGTCGGATCGTCGAGGGAGATCGCCAGGTCGAGGGCCGCTTTGGTTTCATAATCGAGAGCGACACCAGCCTTCAGGTAGAGGTTGTTGCCATCCAACTCGAAGAGGGCAGCATCGGCTCCAGAGAGCGTCAGAATGTTCCAACCGACTTCATCGTCTTGAACGGTGACAACGCCAACAAGCAGGCGAGTTTCCACCGCGTTGTTCTCATTGAGCGACAGAACTGAAGGTGCGAAGGAAATCGTGGGGGCGGCGTTCGGCATTTGAATGACGAAGTCCGCCGGACCCGCCGGAGTGATGGTGATTATGCCGGTCGTCCAAATAACGCCCTTGGAAATTGGTCCCCATCCGGTGGTCGCCAGAGTGATGTTGCCGCCGTTTTCCGCGACGACGAGGTAAGCTTTGAGTTCGCCCTCTGTGGCGCTGAGGCTGATGGAGCCGTCGGCGGCATACGCTTTACGAACTATAAGCCCACCGAAGGCGTCAGTGACATTAAGGGCTCCCGTGGAGGTGGAGGAGAGTTCCTGCAGGGTGGTGGCGTTGATCTCAACTGTGCCGAGCGTTCCAACACCCGTCGTGGAGATGAGATAAAGAGTCCCGGCCGTGATGTCCGGTTCAGTGTCTGGAACGATTTCTTCAATGGCACCCGCAGAGGTCAGATGAACAAGTTGGCCGCCGCCAATCCATTTCAGCAGGATGTCGCCCGAGCCGACGGTTTTGAGCCTGGTCTCACCCATGCCCATGAGGCTTTCGATGGAAAGATTGCCGTGAATGGTTTCGAGTGTAACGGGCCCCATCGTGTCAGCAGCAACCACATTTAGGTCACCGACATTCGAGAAATTAAACCCACCCGCGCCCATGACCGAGCCTTGCAGTTCGTCGAGGTTCGTTTCGATCGCGCCGCTCACGCCAATGCCGCTCATGGACATGAAAATCAGCTTGGCGGCGGTGAGGTCGGCAGCGGAATCGGAGCCAAGCTCTTCCACACCCACGGTCGCATGGATGTTGATGTTGCCTGTGGCAACCAGGTTGTCGACGGTGAGAACGCCGCCCATAACATCGAACGCGAGAGCTGCAGCGCTCGCTTGCGACAGAGCGAGAGCCCCAGCCATAACGCGGATGGCAATCGTGCCGTCGCCGGACTGGGCATTTTCCACGATAAGGCTGCCCGCGTTTTGAAGCAGACGAACGTCACCGTTCGTGGTGGTGGCTGATTCAACAGTGGTGGCGCTGATCTCGATCTCACTGTTTGCGCCGATGCCTGACTGAGCGGCCAGGTTGAGAGTGGCCGCCGTGAGGTCATTCTCTGAATCCTGGATCGCTTCGCCGTATTCGGCGATCGAGCCCGCTGACGTGATCGTGATGGTGTCAGCTGCGATCAGGTTATCGAGGGTGATGCTGCCCGAGGTGGTTAAAAGGGTGACGTCCCCGAGCGGGGCGCTTGCTGTCATCACGACCATCGCAGCGGCGTTGCTAATGGAAATAGAACCGTTAGCGGCGGCCGCATTGGTGACCTGGAGCGAGCCACCACCACTTTGGGCGAAGGTGACCCCCCCGGCGCCACCGGCGCTGGTGAGGAGCGTGGAATTCGCCGCGCTCGTGTTCCGCACTTCAATGGAGCCGCTGGGTGTTGAGAGAAAGAGGCTTTGCGCAGAAACGGGGAGGCCGTTGTCACCGGAAATATCACCACCAGCAGAGATGCTGATGAGCGCTGAAGAAAGGCCCGCAAAGACTCCATCGGGGACTGTTGCAGGAGCGGTGAACATGACCTCATCAACGCTGTAGATATAGATCTGGTTCGTGATGATGTAATCCGTCAGAGACATTGGCCCAGTCGCGCCCCATACCTGGAAGCTGCCGGATGTCTTAATCGGCGCTTTGACCTCGAGATTCCGAACTCCATCAATCATGAGCATCCCGATATCGCTGTTCAGGCCGAGCGGGGCGTTGATTTCGAGGTCGGCATAGGAGCCAGCTCGGAAATAGAGGTTCGCGGGGCCAGGAGCAACGGCGGGCAGAATGGTTAAGGCAATGTGGGTTTGTGCGCTCAAGCCTGCGCTGTCTGTAACAGTGATGGTGATAGTCAGCGGATCCGCCGAGGCAAGAGCGTAAGTGTAGGTGAACTCGAGAGCGCGCAAGTTGGTGGCGCCTTCTTCAAAGGACATCACGTTGCCATCGCCCCAATTTATCGTGGCAGAGTGCGCGTCATCGAAATCCTGGTCGCCGAAGAACAAGCTCAAGCGAACGGGCAGGCCTGCTTCAACTTGCGAGCTGATAGGAATATTGAGCTGATTTGCAAGCTGCGCGGAAATGATCGTAGGAGCTTCAGCTTTGTCAGCAAGGGCAACACTGAAGAAATCAGGATTAAGGATCGCGCCGGTTCCAAGGTCTTGAATGAAGGCGCCGAGCTGCAGGCTGCCAAGGAGCATCTCATAATCGAGGTTATTACCGGCAATCAGATGAATCTCCTGGCCCACAACCTTGAATAAGTGCGCATGAAGGCCAACCAGCAGGATGGTGTTGGTTCCAAGAGCGTCGTCTTCTATGACGATGTCGGCAACTTTGACTGACGTGGTGGAGGTCGTTTCGTCGATTGAAGAGCCAACGGGCACGATGGTGAAGCCGGTGGGGCCTTCATTCACGTCCGAGAGTTGGACGGTGATCACCGCGGATGAGGTATTATTCAGCTCGTCTGTGACGGTTACGGTGAAGGACCATTGCAAGGCTCCGGCTTCAAAATTGGGAGCCGGACCATTGAGTTGGAAGAGCATTCCGCTGACAGGATCGATAATGAAATCGGTCGTGCCGGTCAGGGTAAAGACGTGGGACTCGTTCGCATCCCGGTTTGAAACGACGATGCTCAGGGCGCCGATGCTGTTCTCAGGCAAATAGACTGTTTGATCGCGGATGAGCGGGGTTTCGGCCGCGTCTGTGATGGCCAGGGTGACCAGCATGGAGGCATCTGGAACGACTTCCGTCTCGCTGTCGTTCACGTTCACGAAGACTTGAAGCACTGGGGCGCTTTCAAAATCGAGGAGAGCGCCGGCCTTGAGGTAAAGCTCAAGCCCATCTATCTCGAACATCTCGGCGTTCAAACCGGAGAGCGACAAAACATTCTCGCCGAAGATGTCATCCTCAATGAGGAGGTCCGCCAGTTTGAGCCGGCTGGCCAGGTTCTCAAGCTCGGAGACAGAAGTGACCTGGTTGTTTACGTGGATTTGGGCGGGATCATTAACTTCGTTGCCGGGCATCTCCTGCACCTCGATTACAAACAAGGCTTCGACGGCGCTTGTTCCGTCACTAAGAGAGACTTCGAGGGTGAGAGATCCGGAATAATCCCCGGGCGGCTGGAAGAAGAGAGCGGCAAGGGCGTCGATGAGAGTTTCCGCGCTGCCCGTTAGGGTGAAGGAAGGAAGCACGCTTCCACCGTAACGGAAATATCCGCGAGCGCTTTCAATGCTGAGAGATAACTCCTCGCCATCCGCTTCCGACAGCGAAAGAATTCCCATCCCGAGACGCATATCCTCGAGCAGGAGGACAGAGGCAGGAGCTTCGATGACAGGAGCATCAGCTGTCGCCGCGATCTGGATAGTAAACGAACGTTGCGTCGTGAATTCACCATCAACCAACCGCACGTCGATGAGGGCTGTCCCATTAAAGTTTGCGTTCGGAACAAACCAGAGATAGTCGAGCGTGTCGGTGAGATCGAGGGCCCAGTTGCTCAGCGTTAAAGGAGTGGCCGGAACTGGTGTTCCGAAGTTTGGCCGTATGTAAAAGGAGCCATGCTCAGACGAGAGGGTGATCGTGACATCTTCATCATCCACGTCGGAAACATCTATGCCGGGCAGATTGAACGGGGTGTCTTCTGTTCCTGTTATTCCCGAAGGCAGAGTTATGGTGGCTGCGTCATTGACCGCGGCGATCTCAATGGTGAAGGAGTCGTTGCGAGAACCAGCGGAGTTCGTGGCGGTCAGGAAAATCGTGCGCTTGTCCTCGGCGTTAGGCTCTGGGCGGAATTGCATCCGAGCGAGGATAGCGTTGAGTTCCGCCTCAGTTCCCGTGCGGGTAAAAGAGGAAGCAGCGACGCCGTCCAAAACTAATTTCCCGAACTCGGTGGCTGGGGCATTGATGGTCAAGGTGAGCCCGGTCCCGGTCGGGTCATAAACCTGGACGCCGAGTAACGTGAGGGTGGTATCTTCAACACCCGTTTGTGCTGGGGTGGTAAACCGTGGGGCCGGCAGATTCAGCCAAACTTTGTCAGCGGCTCCGGAGGTGTAGGCAGGGGTATAAAGATCCAGGTCGCCATCGCTGTCGAAGTCAGCAAAGGCGCCGGTCCTGAAGTCGGAGCTTTCGCTGATGATGCTTGACGTGTTGAACGTCATCTCCTTGTTGAACTGAATCCAAACCTTGCCCTCCGAGGTGAAGAAAAGATCCTGATCCCCGTCACCATCTGCGTCGGCCGTGGAGACGGAAGTAACATTCCGATTCGTGATCAACTCCTTGCGCGTGAAATTGGCTGAGCCATCGTTCAGGAAATAGTGCTCGCGCATAGAGAAGGTTTCGGATTTGCGCGTCGAGACAATGAAGTCCAGATCGTTATCACCATCCAAATCGCTTACAGCAATCCCTGTGATGTCCGAGACAAACAGGGTGTCTGATTGGCCCTGCGTGAAGCTGCCGGTGTACGCGCCCGCCTCGGAAATCGGCGGCACAAAGGTTCCTGGGCCGGGATTCAGGAGGATGTTGACCTTCGCGTTGGAGGAAGTCGTGGTGTAGGTCTGAATGAGATCCACATCCCCGTCCCCATCGAAGTCGCCACTGGCAACCTTGTTGTAATTGGTGATGGCAGGGAACGAGGTGAGAACGCCGCGTGTAAAGCTTCCGGAACCGTTGTTGAACCAAAGAGACATGGACGTGGCGCCCGTTGTAACAGCGTCAAGGTCTCCGTCGCCATCGAGGTCTGCTAACAGGACGTCGAGTCCGATTTGATCACCCCAAAGGCTCTGCGTCTGATTGAAATTGCCGGTCCCGTCGTTCTTGAAGACATGCGAAGTCCATTGTCCGTCGGAAGTAATGGCGTCCAGATCCCCATCGCCATCAATGTCGCCGAGAGCGGCTGAGTTGGACTGGAGCCAGGGCGTTTCAGAGTAGAGCGAGAAGCCCCCTGCCCCATCGTTCTTGTAAATCAGGTTACCCTTGCCGGAAACGTCGTCCCCGCGAACAACAAAGAGGTCGATGTCACCATCACCGTCAACATCGCCTGGCACAACTTCGTAGTTGAGGCCATCGGTGTTAAAGCTTTGGCCTGCGGCAAACACACCACCGCCCGTGGCAGAGGCCATGACGAGCAAGGGCGCAGAAGAGCTGCTGTTGTTAGCAAGATTGAGGTCGGTGAGGCCCGTCGACGTGACGGTCACGAACGCTTTTGCGCCCAGCATCCCACCCACAGTTCCGGGAGCAAGGACAGTCCCACGGATGGTGTAAGTGAGGGTGGCGCCAACTGGGAGTGTCACGCTGTCGGCGAATGCGCCCGCGACAGAGCCCGGGGAGAGACTTGTCGCTGCGCCGTTGGATGTGGTGATGTCCATCACCGTGAGATTTGAGAGACCCGTAAACGAGTCGAAGACCGACCCAGTCACAGCGACATCCCCAAGGTTTGAGAGAGCGATCGTATATTCGATCATCTCACCCTGTTTGACGAATTGGCGCGATTCGGTTGTTTTGGTTATCGCAATGTCGGGCTCAGCCACGTTTGCCACGTTTATCGTAATAACCGTCCAGTCGAGCTGAGATTGGGTCGCGTTCGAGAGGGAGACCGTTAAGGTGTAAGCAGAGGCTGATTCGTAATTTAGCCCCGCCTTGGCGACTTTTAAGGTGCCATCTGAAAGGAGGCTGAAGAAACCAGCATCATTGCCTGAGACGATGGCATAGGTTTCGTCGGAGTCCTTGGCGGTGGCGAGAACGCTGCCGATAATCCAGCCCGCACTCTTGTTTTCTTCGATGGAGAAAACCTGGTTGTCCTGCAACACGGGCTGCTCGTCCACGTTTGTAAGGATAAGGTCGAGCGCCCAGGAAGCTGGAGTATCGTCAGCTTTCGTGTTGCCTTCGGTGTCTGCCACCTGGAAGTAAACCAGGTCATTAATCCTGGTCCGCTGTTCGTAATCGAGCAGCGAATTGTTGATGACAGTGATCCAGCCGTTGGATGGGTTGATTGATAGAATCCCGAACTCGTCTGTGGTGAATTGGCCGGTTTGCCCGTAGCGCTTGAAAGAATAGGAGAGGCGATCGCCATTGACGATGTCCGCGTCAGTGATGTTCCCGAGGTTTGGTTTGTAAATGACTGTCCCGACGGGTGTATTCTCCGCAATCGTCAGAGTCGAGTGCGCTGATATGCCGGTGGGCGCGGCGTTGAAATCAATCAAGGAGATCGTCGCGGTTGCGGTGTCTGAGAGCCCGTAACGATCTGTTACTTTTATCGTCAATGTGACGGAGCGGGCATCCGGGTTTTCGTAGTCAAGCAAAGCAGGCGTCTTGACGGTGATAAGCCCTGTGCTCGGATTGATGGCGTAAGCGGCGGAGTCGAACGATGAGGAGAGAATTTCCCAGGTAAACACTTCCGATAAATCGGCATCTGTCACGCCCAGAGCGCCGACAGATTTGCCGAACAATGGATTTTCGCCAATGGACCAGGAGCCGTCACTGAGGATGGGAGCATCCACCACGTTGACGACGTTAACGGTCATAGCGGCTGAAGCGCTGTCGCTCATTGAATCGCCGACTGCCACTGAAACCGTGTAATGCGAAGTTGCGGACGCATCAAATTGCGACGCATCGGCGCGCAGTTCACCGGTGCGCGGGTCGATGGAGAAAAGACTTTGGGAATAAGCTCCATCGACAGAAACGCGCAATGTGCCGTCAGAGCTATTGCGGCTGAGCATCACGTGATGCCAGCGGCCGTCGTTCACTGCGACAACGCTCTTGGCCGTGGCATTCCCCACTTGCAGGCCAATGCGTCCGGCCCCATCCAGGAATCCCCAACCGACTTTCGTCCCATCCCCCTCCACCCGCCCGGCGATTGCTGGAGCCAGGGCTATATCGTCGTTGCCGGTCTGAGTTGTATTAATCCAGAACCCGAGGCTGGCTGTTCCCGAAAGCAGAGTGGAGAGATCCGCGCTGACATAGTCATCCACGCCATCAAAGTTCAGCGCCCGATCCGGAACCCCAAGCTCAGTGTAATAATCACTCTGGCGCGGTCCATAGCCCCAGCCGCTTTCAGTTGAGAAATTCATGAGTTCCGCGCTCATATTGCTCACGAAGCGATCATCCCAAAGGTCGGAGGTCGTTGTGGTTCCAGAGCCTTCATCGAAGCGGAAGTAATGGCGAGCCAGCCCGCTGCTGTAGGCGGCACGGAAACGCGTGCTCATCGCCAGGGCGATATCGTCCGCGTCGGGCACTGATTGATAGACACGGAAATCATCCAGCAGGCCTTTGAAATAGACGGTGGAGCCAAGTCCATTCTCGATTCGTCCGAGACCGGAGATTATGGCTCCCAAGCTCCCTGAGCTTCCGGTTGCCACGCTGTTGGCATTACTGATACTTGAGGTCGATCCATTCACCGCTGTTCGAGTGATCCCGGTTATGCGGTAGGTCAAGAAATCCCCACTCGCGACATCGCTGTCCGTCGCTTGCACGAAACCAACCACTTGGCTGGCATTGCCTTTTTCAGCGGTGTAATAATTCGCCGCGCTTAATGCGGGCACGGTGGGAAAACGGACCACGTCGACAATGCCGCTGGTCGAACTCCCCAGGCCATGCACGTCCGTGACGGTATAGCTAATTCCCCATTTGAGTTCGCCGACAAAGTCGGTCTCCTTCGCGACCCGAACTACTCCGGTATTCGCGTCGAAAGTGTAGAGGCCTCCCGAGGCGGCAACGGAGTAAGTCATGGCATCTCCTTCAGGATCGACTGCGGGGATCGTGAAAATGGCCGCGCCTTTGGGCAGGCCACTGAACACCGTGAAAGTTCCATGCGGCTGCAGCAGGATGGGCGCTTCGTTCACGTTGGTGAGGTTAATGGTAATAATGTTTGTGCCCGTTAACCCTTCCGAATCGGTTACCTGGACGAGGAGTTTCAGCGTCGGTGTTGTCTCAAAATCGAGAGTTTCGCCCGTGGCGGTGATTGCCCCCGTGCTGGAGATCGCAAATTTGCCGAAGCCTGTGCCACCCACAATGGAGTAGCTGACAACGCGATCTCCATTGGCAGCTTCTGGATCGGAAGCTGGCACCGTGGTCGTCACGACAGCTCCGTTAGGCCGGTTCTCCGCGACCGAGTAGGTGGCCGCGAGCAGAACAGGATTTTGGTTTAGATCTCCAATGTTAATCGTCAAAACCCTGCTATGGGTGAAGCCGGAGATATCGGTGGCAGTCACTGTCACGAGCAGTTTGCTGTTCGTTTCGTAATCAAGGACTGTCCCGTTTAACACACTGAACACGCCTGATGCGGCGTTGAGACCAATCGCCCCCGTGATGGTCGATTGTGAACCGCTTCGAGTGACAAGCGTAACGGTTCCCAAAGCAAAAGTGTGCGAATCAGTTGAGTCGCGGTCTGTCACAGTGACCGTGCCAATGGTCGTTCCGACAACCGCATTTTCGTAAACCAGATATGTCGTGGCGTTGACGCGCGGAGCAGTCTGGTTGAACCAAAGCTGATTTTGGTTGGCGGTGTAAATGTCCAGGTCACCATCGCCGTCGAAGTCCCCAGTTGTGATGCCATAGCGAATGGTGCCGTTGAGAGACAAACTCTGGGCCGACTTCGTGAAGACTCCAGAGCCATTGTTGGTGTAAACCAATGCAGGAGCACCGGTCGGAGGCGCTCCAAAGCTGATCTGGGGGGTGAGTTCCAATACGACGGCGTCGAGATCGTTATCCAAATCAAAATCCCCGAAAGCCACGTCGACACCATAACCCTGGCCCAAAGTTTGGGAGCTGAGCGTAAAGCCACCGCTGCCGTTGTTGATCCATAATTGGTCGTTGCCATCCAACGGAATCCAAATGTCGGCGTGCCCATCTCCGGTAAGATCAGACATGGAGAATCTCGAAATCGCGTCGCCCGGATCAATGGTTGTGCCATCCACAAAAGTGCCATCACCGACGCCGACCAGAATGTGCACGAGGTAGGCTGAGCTAGAGCGCCATTGAGTGGCGCCATAGATGATATCCACAACGGAATCACCGGTGACGTCCATAACTTTCGCGAGCGATCCCCAGCCAACGGATTTCGAAGTTTGCGGTATGTCGATGCGCTCAAGGAAGCGGCCGGCGCCGTTATTCAGGTAAAGCCAGAATTCACCCTCGGTCGTGTTGCCAACCACGGCGTCGAGATCGCCGTCGCCGTCAACATCACCGAGCGCGGGCAAGAAGAAATCAGGCGTGCCATACTCCCTGTTGCTCACATCTGGAGCATCTGTGCTCAAAACGAAGGTTCCCGCCGTTCCGCCCTGGGTCTTGCCTTGGTTCATCCAGACCCTAATGACGTTATCGGATCTGCTGGCCTGAAAAACATCGAGGTCGCCATCATTGTCCAAGTCCCCGAACGCTCCGTTTGAGAAGCCGCTTATATACGTAAAGTTGCCAAGCCCATCATTTATTAAGAGGTTCGCGTGGTTGTGAATATCGAGATCCCCGTCCAGGTCGACGTCGAAGGCATCTGAGAGAGAGCCGCTGCCGTTGGCCAGGGTCACGCCGCGGAAGAAGCCGCTCGGGAGCGGGATACCCAGAAGCCAGGAGCCCAAGCGCGACGATGAAGACGGGGTGATCGAATCGATGTACTCCAATGTGTCGCTGGACAACCCAACTGCGCCCGTGAGGGCAGCCAGTGTGAGCGTTCCTGCGTAGAAATTGAGGGCGTTGCCGTTCCCGTCCTTGATCGAACTGAGCGTGGATTGAAGCTTCACGCTCCCAGCCTGGCTGCGGATGTAACCGGCAGTCAGGAGTCCTGAGGCAGTCACTTCGAGCGCGCCGGAAGTTGAGGTCAAGTCGTCCACTGTTGCCGCGCCGCTGACTGCCACGTAACCAGCGAGAGTAATCTTTCCGCTAAGGGTGCCAGTGAGTTCGATCTCAATGGCGTTTGTGGTTGAGCCGACACGAGCCGCATCGAAGCGAATGTTCCTGGCGACAATGTTCCCGACGGCGATGTTGCTGACATCGTTGTTGTCGAAGATTTGGCCGGAGCTGCCGAGGTAAACGTCGCCGTCTTCCGAGAAGATGGTTGATAGGAGCAGGCTTCCCGCTACATCTGTTATCGCGACATCACCGGCAGCGCGCGCGATGAGCGAGCCGCCCAAGTTTACCCGGATTGGCCGGTCACCGGCGCCAATGTTGCCGTTGCTTCCCTCGATCACCAAATTGGCGGCGTAAATGTTGTAGCTTGCCCCGACTCCGCCGTTATAAACCGCCTCGCCAGATTTGATCCGCACGTCATGGCGAGTGGAGGAAGAATCTTTGCTGATAATCGTGCCCAGGCGGATGGCATCCTCGGACCCCAGGAAGATTCCGTCACCCGCGTTGATGCTTACGCTTCCGGAGGCGGAAATGTCGAGATCGCGCTTGGTATAGAGAGCAATCACATTGAATTCGTTAGCATCAATGAAGCTGTCGCCATCCTGGTCGCTCCAGGCGACCAGTTCGCTTGATTCCACCGAGTTGTTGCCGTTGCTATCGGTCCAATAATAAAACTCAACATCGTCCGCTTCCGCTGAGAGGAGCGAAATTTTGATGCTGTCATTGGCGTCGTCAACGATCTGCCGGATATCGCCGTTTGGCACCTTGATCAGCTCGAAGCCGTCGACTTCTTTGCCGATCCCGTACTTGGCCGTAATGGTGATGGCTTTGCCGACGAGATTTGGTGTTTCGGTGCTGGAATCGGTGTCGGTTGTGCGCACCACGAAAGCGGTCGGCAACGTGAAGAGCAATGCTTCCGCATCCCAGATAATCCCGTTCGTGAGTTCTGTTTCTTCAGCAACAGTCAGTTCGTAAACGAAGTCGGCGTCGTAAATCGCCGGGTTGTAATCATTGATTCCATTGCGTGGGTCGTTGGAGGCCTCATAAGAGCCGCCGACGCCATAAATTGAGTGCAACCGGTGATAACGCGCAGTGGCATCTCCTTCCGTTTGCGCGATAACCGCGGCGGTTAAGCCGTTGGCCTGGAGCGCGGCTCGCTGCGCGTCAGTGTAGCTGAAGACAAAGGAGGCGTTGTACCCGCCCGTTCCGCCAATCTGGCGCCAGTAGAGTTCATACTCGCTTAAACGGGCGGCTTTGTACGAGTTCAGGACGGACTCTTTGCGGGAAAGGGCCAGCTCACCGGTGAGGCCGATCGAATCCCACAACTCAAGCAACGCGTCGCGCGTGTCCGCATCGAAAGCGGCGTCGTCTTCAGAATACCCGTCCAAGACCGATCCCGTCGGGACATAGAGGGTCAGGTTATAGCCGCTGATTTTGTTAACGACCAAATCGCCTGTCAGCTCCGTTAACCAGACATCACCCTTCGCATCGACGCTTACCGTTCTGGTTTCGGTCGAGCCTGAGTCGAGCCGAAGGTAAGTGGCCGAACCGCCCACGCCGCCACCGCTCGTGAGCGAAATAGAGTGGGCGACGATGTGCGCCAGCGAACTGCCGAGAGATGTCGAGGCGTGCATGGCTCCGGTCAGTGTTTCGATCGTGGCATCGCCGTTCGGCGCACTGATCCGGTGGATCGTCATGTCACCATCGATATCCGTGAGGTTGATGTTGCCATAACGCGTGGTGGCGGTCACGGATGGGCCGGTGACGGAGGTGTTATCGATATACAACATCCCGCTGGTTCCGATTCCATTCCAGGCGCTGAGTGTGATTTGGCCACCGTAGATGCGAGCATCATCGCTGGTGGCCTGAATTTCACCGTTGGAAGATGTGATGGTGACACTGCCGCCCCGGGACGTTAGATCACCGCCGATATAGACCGTGCCTTTGTTCGTGACATTAATGGCGCCATGGTTGCCCATGAACGTAATTGCGATTGGGTTATTGGCTTTGACGCTGTAGAGGTTTTTGTTCACCACGCTCTTCGTGATCGTCAGCGTGTGATCGTACTCCACATCCCAGGTAAACGGCCCAATCTTCGTGGTCGTTTTGGTGACCTTCAGGAAAGCTGTCTCGCTTGTGGTCGTGCTGGTGTATTTATAAGTGTAAATCTCCGAAGAAACATCGCCGTAGGTGCGGTAAGCGCCGGTGCTCAGAAACTCCGTTCCCTCCGCGACCCAGGAAGTCCTGTTATTGTGCGCCAGCACCTCGTTGATCGTCTTTTTATCGTCGGTGTTGTTCCAGGTATAAATCGCTGTCTCACCTGTTTTCTGGCCGCTCCCCCAATTGAACCTCGAGGTTACAGGGGTGAAATACGCGTGAACCGCGCTCGGGTCGGCCCCGCCCAGGGTGTGAGTAGCCGTCGTCGAGCTATTTGACCAGTTTGACCAGGTCGTCACCACGGCTTGCGTCAAGCCGCTGAAGTCTCGCGTGTAAATCGTCTGAAGGTAGCCGCCGCCAGGCACGATGCGCGCCGTGTCAATAATAACAATTTTACCCTCAATGCCGTTGTCCACGCTGGAGCCTTTGCCCGTGTTCAAGTCGCTCACAACAAGCGGCAGGTTCGAATTATTGTTTACGTTGATGGTTGCGTAACCATCGAGAGCCTTGATTTGGCCCCCGCCTGTATTGATGATCTTACCAATCAACTGGATAAATCCGCCCTTGGTCTCAATCTCGGCTTGCAGTTCCAGGCGTTTTAGCTGGGCGTCGTAAACGAGTTTGTAATCGGCGCTCTTCAAATCGGCGCTGTAGCTCAACCAGGCGCTGGCATCGCGGTAACGCGAGCCGTGGTTGTGCACGTAGAACGCGTCCCAACTCGCTGCCTGCGTGGCAAGACTCGCGCCATTGACATGCGTGTTGATTGTAAACAAGTGCTCCGGAACCCCGCTCTGGATAAGCCCATTGATGTTCAGGTTCTCAGCGCTGATGAACACATTGCCAGCCACAATGGTCGCCCCTGTTCCAGAGATAGGGCTGGTGGGCGGACTGGCTGGGTTCACGTTCTTATACAAGTCGATCGGGGAGCCACCGACATGATAGAAGCCACTCCCATCCGTATCGAGATTGCTAAGGATGAAGTCGCCGCCGCTCGAGATGCTTAAAGTGCCGGCCGTGATTGAGCCTGTTGTCAGCACGCTGCCCTGGTCACTGTCAATCGTGACGGAGCCTTCTTCGTTGTCGATGTTGCCTTCCAACAACAGATGCGCATCGCGCGTGTGCGTCGCTGATCGAATGTTCTTCACGGTGATTGCCGGATCGGTCGTTGTCGCGCTCACAGCGATCGTCGCAAAGGAAACGGAGCCGCTCAGTTCATTCAGTGTTGCTATGCCGGCGTTTGTAGAAACGCTGGAATCGTTGAAGTAGACGTTGCCGCCACCTTCGCCAGGGATGTTGAGGTCGTTCGTTTTTAGCGACGCGTCGGTGTAGTTCAGAATTTCGATTTTGGTGTCCCCGGGCGCGATCAATGATCCACGGCCGCTGAACAGAGCATCGGCCTCGATGTAAATATTTCCCGACTCGGCTTTGATATCGCTGATGACGTAGAAGTCGGTTTCAACAGCGGAATCGACCACGGCTGTGCGCGTCGCGGAGTCATACGATGCAGAACCGCCGAGATCCTGGACCACCTGAACCCAGAATTGGATTTCGGCTGTGTAAATGGCTTCATCGGCGGTGCCAGCGGATTGGCCAATTAAAGCGATCAACACATCCAGGCGGGTCTTGATGACCGAAGTAAGCGTCGCTGTGGTTGGCCCTGTTATCGTGATGCCGTCATAGCTGAAAACTCCATTCACGCTGGTGACCAGGACACCATCTATGTAGACCAAACCCGCGGCAGTGATGGTGATGGTGCGCTGATTGTGTATGCCAACTTCCACCTTTCCGTTCACCGTCACTTTGGCATCGACATCCCCTTCGCGTGTGCGGGCCACGTGCTCCACGGCGTTGCCACCACGATACTTTTGGGTGGTTTCCAGGGAGAGACCATCTTCAGCAATGAGGTGAACATCCGACTCGCCAACGATGGTGGCGCTCGATGCGATGAGAATGCTGTTCGTGGCGACGATCTCAGCCGTTGGTTGGGCAGTCGGGGTGGGGCTAACGCCGAAGAAGTAACCGCTCGCTCCGGCCAACGCGTATAACTCATTCACCTCAGGGAAGTCGTCGGTCAGGATTTTCATCAGCGAATCCTGGCCTGCCAGCAGGTCGATATCCTCTGCTGCGGTGAGGGAGGCGCCACTTTCAATGACGACTTCGTTGTCGCTGTGGATCACGGCGTAAGCCGTGGCATCGGCTCCACCTGCCAAAGCTGCGGCAACAGCGCTTGCTCCTGAGTCAATGTTTCCCTGGGACCACGCCGCGAAACGAACTTCGCCCAAACCTTTCAGGGTTGAGTTCGCTCCAAACGTCACGGTGGCATCAAAGACATCCAGTTCGACGTGCGAATCGGCCCCTGCCCCAGTGAATGCGGAAGCTGCGTCAATTGAAACGTCCAGGACGATGTCCGCAACATTGCTGGCTGTGATGACGATGTCCGCCACCGCGCCTGAGGATTGCGTTTGAGTCAACGTCGCGTAGTTGCCGACGGTGGAAAGGGCCTTTTGCGTGACATCGATGTCACCTTCAACACCGGAGACGGAGACCAGGCCGCTGGCGGCTGAGCTTTTAACAACCAGATCTTCCCCAAAGGTGCTGTTGGTGGCATTAACCGTGATCACATTAGCGTTCACCTTCGTGTAATCACCAATGTAACTTTCCGTCGTGGCGGAAACATCCACCTCCATGCGGCTGCCGCTGACACCCAGAAGGCCGGAAACTGACGTGTTTTCCGCCTTCCCATCCATCGTTTGGGTGTGGGTGGCGTTGAGAGTGAAGGTTGTAACGTTGATCGATTTCGAGGCGCTGCTGGCGCTGTCATCAATCGAGGCCATGGTGGAGTTCGTCAGATCGAGGTCAACGTCCGCCGCGAAAGGAGTGTCACCCCAAAGGCCTCCGCCCACATCGAACAAGAGCGATGCCGCGCTAATGTCGGCATAACCCTCGACGCGATCCGAGCCCGTGGCGGTGATTTCGAGCGTCGAGGCATTCACCTGAACGCCACCGCCTAAAGTGGCCTTAGAAGTGGTGTTGCTGCTCGCGTCCACGACGTTCACCCCGACCGAAGCAATGCCTCCGCCAGCGCCGGCGTCGGAATCGGCAAACTGGTAGGTCGTGACGTTGGAGCTGATCTTCAACGCTCCGCTTAACGTGAGTGTGCTGCCCGCTCCGACAGACGCATGGCCCTGCGCATTGCTCCGCGCCCACACCACCGCCCCTTGAACACCGACCATCAGCGACGCGCTGACGCCGAAGCCATAGGCGTAGGCGAGATAATCGTCGTCGTCGAGCGGAGCGACTGTCGCTGTGATCGTGGCAGAAGAGGCCACGACGGTCACGCTTCCGGCGAGGTATGCATATACCTTAGGCGAAACAATCGCATCGGCAACGGAAACGCCTCCGGAGGCAAAGGCTCCCAAGGTCACCCCAACCGCGTGCGCTTCGCCAAGCGTTTTGGCTGTCGCACTGACGGTTAATCCCCCTGTGAGGTAAAGCGACGCGCCCGAGTCAACATAAGCGCTGACCGTCACGTTGACTTCAACCTGAGAATAGGTTCCGGTCCCTGCGAGAATGCCACCGGTGACTGCTGCAGCGGTGCTCCAGGCGCTGTCAATCACGCTGGTGGCGGACACTGTGGCGCTGGCGATTTTCGAGGCGCTCGTTCCAAGCTGAGCGCCCGCTCCAATGAACGCCTGCACAGATCCGTTCGCATAGACCCGAGCGATTGAGGCGCCAGCTGCGGCTACTGTTCCCGCAGCCAGGCTGACGGTTTCAGCGCCCACGGAACGAGTGTGCATGGCGCTGACGGTGACATTGCCTTTGATGACTTTGGCCGCGCTGCCAACGTAAGCTACCTGCGCCGAGGTGTCGTAAACCTGCGCGTACTGGGCTGCAAGGGCTCCGGCCCCTCCAGAACCCCCTGACGCGACGCTGGAAAGCTCTTCGTTGGTGACAGCGCTCACGATCACTGCGTCTTCGGCCGTCACAGTGGCGGAGGCGCCGATGAAAGCCTCGGTCACCGTGCCGTAATACATCAGCGCGATCGAGCCGCCGACGGAGATTGTTCCCGCGCTGAAGCCGCCCACGCCTGCGTAGTATTTTGTGTTCTCGGTGGCGGCGACTTCAATATCATCTCCCGCGGTAACGCTGGCGCTGCTCGCGATGTAAGCTGTGGTTTTGCTGGTGCCGTCAGCCACACTCAGGTCCCCGAGATCAAAAGCAAATCCGCCACGATTACCTGACTTCTTCGCGACGAGAGAGGAATTGTCGCCTTGCAGGCCGCTGCCGGAGCTTTCGTATCCTTCTGTGGTCACCGAATCCACGGTGTCCTGCCCTGTATTCTGGGCGGAATCCCGTGCGGTTACACCATTGCTCGACTCCACGGCGTTGGCAGAGGCGCCATTCGCGCTGTAAGTGGCCACGCCACTGCCACCCATCCACCAGGCTGAAACTGAAATGGCCAGGCCAAGTGTCGAAAGGCCAACGCCGAAGCTGACGGCATAGGCTTCAATATCCCGATCAGCGGCAGCCCGAACCCGGACGTCGTTCTTCGCCTTAATCGTCCCGCCGACGAACGCTGTGGTGTCATTGCCAACCTGCCCAAGATCGACACCGCCCGCGAGGCCGCCTGTTGGACTGCCAGAGACCACGCCGACCCTCACGTCAGCCGTGAGCGCATTCACCGCGGCCACGTGAACATCCTGCACCGCGTTCGCGCTCGTCGTGCTGGAATTGATAGTGGCTCCGGACTCGATGAAAGCGCTCGTGTCGGAATTAATAACTGTCGCTGAAAGGGAGCCTGCAATCGCGAAGCCGCTCAGGCTGCCGCCACCAGAAGCTGCGATCGCGAAGATGGATTCCGAGGAGAACGCCGTCACGCTCAACCCGCGCATGGAGAGGGTGGCGATGTCTCCGTTGGTCACTGTTCCCGCAAGAGAAGTCAGCGCGCTGGAGTTGCCGTTTGCGGTTACGTTCGCGCCGGTTGCGATATATGCGCGCGTATCCTTAACAACAATCGTGATGCCGAACCCGAGCCCGACCGCAACTCCGCCTGCGGCGAAGGCCACGCCACCAGCGATCAGGTCGATGTCAGAACGATCCTCCGAGTGGATGCGAACGTTGCCATTCGCGGTCACGGTTGCGCTCGAGGATATATAAGCCAGGGTTTCGTTCTCGATGTGGAACCAGACCAGTGTTCCAGCCCCAGCGGCCCCGCCGGTGGACCCAGAAATTCCAATCGCCACGCTCAGCAGATCTTCCTCCGCGAAGGCCAGCACGGAAACGTCACCGGCAGCGGTCACAGTAGCGGAACTCGCGATGTAAGCGTGGGTTTCCATCTTGATGACGGAAATAGCGAGCCCAGGAGTGACAGCCGCTCCGGCCGCGCCAGCCACTGCGCCCGCGACCATTCGGGTGAAATAATCATTGCCAGCCGCCACCAGAACGGACTGAGAAGTTGAGGCTGTGCCAGCCGCCTGATTAATTTGGGCAGAGGCGCCAATGTAAGCGCTCGTATGAATGTCGAAACCGTGGATGCCCGCTGATACCTGGAAAGCAAGCCCACTGGCCGAACCAGCGCCGCCAACCGCATAAATTTCAATGTCGTCCGAAGAGACGGCGCTGACAGCAACACCCTTGAAACCGGACAAGGTTTCTGGCGTGGCCTTGCGGTCGCCAAAATAGCTGTCGTCGTCTGTTAGCTGAAGATCGTCGTTGTCGAACTGCTGAGATTGGATTTCGCCGCCGGCGCTGTCTCCGCCTGAATCGACATCGAAGTTCGTTTCGAAATCGCCAGTGTTCACCGTGACGCCATCGCGCATGGCGAGCGCAGTCACATTCGCGCTGCCCCCGATATAGGCCTTGGTTGTTTTTAGCACCACTGGCAACACCACTGCGCCACCGATGCCCGCGCCCGTTCCGAAAGCGCCCGATCCAGCTCCGAGATCCACCTCGATATCTTCTTCGGCTGAGACAACGACGGAACCCACTGCATAAACCGTCGCGCTCCCAATCCATGCTTCCGTGGTAATATCGTAAACAGAAACATCCACACCGCCCGCGATCCCAACACCGCCAGCGGAAGCAATTGCGGCAGAAACCGACACAATTTTCTCCTTGGAAATCGCTTCCACGAAAATGTTGTTCTGCGCCTGGACGAGTGCGCTGCCATCGATCCAGGCTTTCGTCTCCTTGGTGATGGATGCGATGTCGATCCCTGGCCCGAAACCGCCTTTGCTGGAGCTGACGACCGCGCCTGCCACGCCCACAAGATCCGTGCGTTTCCCCGCGCGCACCGAGACATTCTGGGCGGCATTTTCGCCGGTTGTGGACTGGTTGATCTTCGCGCTCGAGTCAATGTGCGCTTTGGTGACTTGATCCAGAACTGTCACGTTTGCAGACCCTGCAATCGCGAGGCCGCTGGCCATCGACCCGGCGGCGGCGATGACGGTGAGTTGATCGAAGGAGACGGCGCCGACGGCCACACCCCGGAAGGTTTCGGTGGTCTTGGCTCCATTCGAACCAATGTCCCCGGTGTAAACGGAGATGGCGCTCTCCTGGCCATTTGCTTGAACCGTCGCACCAGAGCCGATATAGGCGTTGACGGTGTTAACGGACACCACGGTCGAATTCGCAATGCCTATTGAATTCGATGCGGCGGAACTGGTCCCGAAACCAGAGAAGGTGACGCTGCCAGCGAGCGTGAATATCTCCATCTCATCCTCGGCTTGAACCCGAACGCTGCCACTGGCGGTGACGGTGGTGGTTGACCCGGTCAAGTAAGCGCGCGAATCATTGACAATCACTGTCCAGGAGAAAGAGCCAGCGATCGCGCTCGTCCCAGCCACAGCGGCGCCAACTGCAAAGGCCAGCGTTTCGGTGGCGGAGTCAGCTTCGACTAAAACGTTACCCGTGACCGAGACTTTGCCATCCTCGATGTAGGCCTCCACATCATTGACCACCACGTTCAGGGCGACAGCGAACCCCTTGGCGCTCGCGATGTTGCCCCCGAACGAGAACGCGCCTGCGCCTGCGAGTGCAATGATCGTCATCGTATCCTCGGCGGAAAGCAGAAGCGTCTTGGATCCTGAAACACTCACCCCATTGTTTTTCTTCCCCCGCACCATGGTCCGGGTGGTCGTGGAAGCCACGTTAGCTGCGTTGCTGAACGTGACGGTCTTCGAAAGCAGAGCCGTGGATGTAAAGCTTACGGAAAGTGAAATGCCAATCGCGTAGGCCTGCAAGGTGGCATCACTATCTGCCAAGAGGCTCACGTCACCGGAAGCCGTGAGATCAGAATCAACAATCGCAGCCAGCGGGCCGTTCACGTTAAAATAAAAATTCCAGGCGAACGCGAAACCGGAACCCGATGTCGAGCCTGGCTGCAATGTGCCAAGAGCAATTGATACGACCCCAGCGAGCGCGATCGCAGTCCCTGTTTCGTGCGCGAGAATTGTGACATTCCGCGCCGTCACAGCGCTTCCAGTCTTAATCTGCGCTTCCGTGTGATTGGCGACGACATTGAGAGCGACCGATCCCGCCCATGAGTAACTGCCGATGGCCACTGCGCCACCAAGAGCCACGTTGAGAATGTCACTCGATGAGTCGGCTTCGACTTCCAAATCGCTCGTTAAGCTAACAACGCTCCCATCCACGATCGCTTTCGTGGTGTTAACGATGAAACTTGAATTGAACGCGCCTGCGATGCCGGCTGATTGCCCGCCTGCTGTGGCAACTGCCAGGGATCCCGTCCCGGAGCTGATCTTGGCGTTGTTGGTGGCGGCAAGCTCCAGTGAGCTTCCGGTGAAGAGTGCGTTATACAGAGAAGCTTCACTGTGATCCGTCACGACATTCACCATCGCCACCCCGGACTTTGACACCCCACTCGTTCCAATTCCGCTCTCAGCTTTGCCGACCCAGGCAGAGGCGGTTTTCGCTTTAGTCGTAGCCGTCACCGCCACGCCCGCCGCAGTGATGATGCCGTCATTGGTTGCGGCGACGAGCGTCTTGCCTGTGACATTTACAAAACCGGTGGCGCTTACGCCGTATTTGAAAGAGTGGGCGAGCCCGCTGGCCACCGTCGAATCGAGATCAAGGGCGACAGTTGGCGCAGCCACCGCCGCGAGCTGGATCGTTGTGCTATTCACCACGATCACGACGTATGTGCTGCCATGAGTCAGCCCACCGATGCTCGTTCCCCCGCCATTGCTGTAAGTCAGCGTTTGGCCGCTCTCCAAACCATGGGGAGATGTGAATTTGAAAGTGTCTTTGCCGCTATCCACCACCGGGATTGCGTTGAAGGCGCGGCCAATGCCATGCGCGCTGCCGCTCGCCGCATCGGAATCGAGTTCAATGGCTTGCCCGGCAACTGCTTTCTCGTAGGACTCGGCGAGCTGCAATGAGGTCGTCGATGTCTGGATCACGTAGTAGAAATTGCCGTGGCCGATCCCGCCAATGCTCGTTCCACCGCCGTTGCTGTAGACAACCATGTCGCCGGTCGCAAAGCCATGCGTGTAACCGAGCGAGATTGTCTTTGCATCGCTGCTGACAGCTGTCGCCGGAGTAAACAATTTGCCAAACGCGTGAGTCGCTTTCGTAGTCGAAGCGGCATCAAGATCCAGGGTGATCGTGTGGGAGGCGCCGGTTGCTGTGCTCGCATCAATATCCACGCGGTTGAACGGCACGAAGAAATGACCAGCATCCGACGTCGTCGCCGTCACCGTCACGCGTTCAGCGCCGCGCAGTGAATGGTAGCTTGTTAATGTCGCCAGGTTATTGAGCGGGATGTAGATCCCGTTTTCGGCGTTCGCCTGGGTGGTTGCCAATCGAATGCGGGTGTTGGCGTAAACCGTGTCCGCTCCGTTCGCCACCACGTTGCCGTTCACATCGAGCACGATGACGTAGTAAAGCTCGCCCTCCGTTAAACCAATGGACCCTGCGCTGCCGAACTTCTCGTAATACACCGCGTCACCGGTCTCGAAATCCACCTGTTGATGGAAGTCGATTGCGGAGCCTGTGATGTCCGTCACAGGATTAAAGATGTGACGGTGGCCGATATCCGCAGCGTGTTGGCTGGTGGCCAGGGCGAACTCGTCATTATCGATCACAATCACGTAATACCGCTCACCGTCGATCAGGCCGTTAATCCCGGAGCCGCCCACTGCGCGATAAACGACGACGTCTTCGTTGCTGAAGTTGTGGTCGTAATCGAGCTTAAACTCCGAGGTGGTGTAATTGATTGTGTTGGCTGAAAGCACGAAGCCCGCTTCGAGCGTATGCATCGATCCAGAGCCGCTCGAGGGGGTTAATGTGATCGCCACGTTGGCCTGGGCGTTGGCTTTGCTCGTGGCCAGCTTCAACTCGGTCGTCCCAGTGGCGATCGCATAATAGAGTGTTCCACTGGTTAAGCCACCAATCGCCGTCCCGCCACCCGCCGTGTAATACACCGGCTGACCAGTGGTTAACTGATGTTCGTAGGCAAAAACGATCGAGTTCGAAACGACAGCATCCAACTCAAAAACATGATCGTAAGTGGCGACGGCGCTGTCATAGCTCTTCGCCAGAGCGATCGTCGTCGCATCGATCGGGATGACGTAGTAGTCCGTCCCGCTGGTCACGCCGGAGATGCCGAGCCCGCCGCCGCTTGAGTACTTCACGCGGTCACCAAGCTGGAATTTGTGGGCGTACCCGAGATTAATCGTCTCCAGGTTGGCGCCGCCATCGACAGCCGCAGTCGCGAAGGCGATCGCTCCGCTCCGCGCTGCTTCTGCCGCTGTCCGGCCCACCCGCACAGTTGAACTGCTGACCGAATACAAATAGTAACGCTCTCCATCCACCAACCCGCTGATGACGAAATCACCGCCTGAAGTATAGGTCACTTCCGTGCCGTTCGCGTAATTATGGGTGTAGCCAAGGTTTACGTTGTCATTCGAATCAACTCCCGCGAAAGGGGCATTGAACAACTGAATCTCACGATTTCCGATCTCCGCCTTCGTGGAACGCTTGATGAGGTTTACTGACACTGACACCCCTGCGCCCTCCGCCTGCCCCACAACGGTCGCCCCGCTGATGGTGATGATTTGGGAATCATCCTCAGCCAGAACAAGCAAGCTCAGGTCCGTCGTGTAGTATCGAATGCTTCCCGGTTTAATTGAGCCGGTGATATGTTTATCACCGAGATCGATTTTGCCGTTCCCATTTGTGTCGAGCGAAGATGGGATGTCGATCAGCGGAATTCCGTCCTCGGTCGGGATGAAGAAGTGCGCCGTGCCTGTGCCGTTGCCGGTCAGATTCACGTAGGTCGGGGTCAGGTCCGTAGCATTGGATTCGCTGGTTGCCAGGCGCACCCGCTGGGAGTCCACCACAATCACGTAGTAGGTCTGATCCGCGACGAGGCCGCCGAGCGCGCTGCCGCTTTTGACTTTGTACGACACCGCTTGCCCATCGACCCAGCCATGATCAAAACCGAGATTGATGATGTCAGTCGCCAAATCGACGGTGCTGGAGCTTGGGTTAAATCCGGGCACTAAGCTGTGGGTCCCGCTGGCGGCCAGCGGAAAGATCATATTTAAACGGGAATTATTGCTTGCACCGGAGACGTCCGTCGCGAGCGCGATGGAATCCCCATCAATGATCGCATAGTAAGCGTTATCAGACGTCAGCCCTAGAATTGGGGAGTTCCCATGGGAATTGTAATACAGCGGCGTTCCGGTTTTGAAATTGTAGTAATACGGGAGGAAAATGCTGTCCTTGTCCGCATTAACTGCCGTTCCGGGGTAGAACCGTGCGTAGCTAAGGGTTAAAACTTCACTTCCTGTATCGGGCAAATCATCGGTGTCCCGCTTTTCCTCAGCGAGAATGATGAAGCCGCCTCCGACTGTGATCTGCGCGCCGTCGTCGATCTGCGCGCGCGTGGAGTTTTCGATCGCCACCGCGTTGAACGCGCCGTTAAAAGCGAACTCGTCCGCGGCGCCACCTTGCAAAGCGAGCGAAACATTGCGGGCGGTGGTGTTGCCATAAACCATCAGCGTGGCTCCGGTCACCTTTGCGCCGGACTGAATTTCCGCCACCACCGTGTTCGCAAACCGAGAGACCAGAATCGAGGCGCCGATTCCCTTGCCACCCGAGACGTTGCCACTAAGGAATGAGAATCCGGACCCCACGAAATTGATGGTGTCGTTCTCGGTCTGTGAAACGACCGAGACATCCCCACCAGAAGTGACCTGTGCGTTTTCTCCAATCCACGCCTTCGCCACGCTATCAAACAGCATCAAATTAACGCTGCCACCAGTGGCTTTCTTTTCAGCGTATGCAACGGCCTCAGACCAGGAGGTAAAGAAACCGTTCTGGATGCCGAAGTTGCTGTTCAGCTTGTCGGTGATCGTGGTGACATCTTTCCACTTCGCCCATTCGATGACGTACGGAATCCGCGCCACCGCATTCACGGTCACATCTCCAGCCGTTGTGACGATCGCGCCGGTGTCGAGGTAAGCCTTGGCGGTGTTCTCGATGTAAGCCGCGCCGACCGAAATCGACATGCTCCGCTCCCGGCTGTCTTCCATGTCTGCCGGGATGCTAATCACCCCGCCGGCGTATTCGTTGGCCACGCCTTTGTTGGATGTGATCGAACTGAAGGAAGAAATTTCGGGGAAGTCGAGTGTGCTCGCTTGCACCACCACCGTGCCGCCCGCATTGATCTTAGCGCCAGGGCCAACGCGAGCGATCACTTCGTTATTATGCCAAGCCAGGGCAGCGCCCACTGACAGCCCAAAATCGTTCTTCGCCGGGCCTTTGCTCCCGGTGATGCTAAAAATCAATTGCCAGAAGCTGCCCGCGCCATTGGCCACCTTACCCTTTGAGAGTCGTCCAAGCGTCCCGGACAGCTCTGATTGGCCTACGCTGGAGCTTCCGGAAGTGTCGTTCTTTTCGGAAATAGCTTCGGCTTCAACAGTCACTGCGCCACCCGCCGTAATCGTTCCGTCGGCATAGGCTTTAAGCTCGGTGTCCGCATGGCTGGCCGCCAAGGCAACGCCGAGCACTCCGCCCTGCCCTGCCACCGCATCCGCGGAAACCCAATTATCTTTCGTGGACCCCGCCGTCAGACCAACCTTCCCGCCGGCTTGGATTGTGGAACCGAACTGGAGGCTGGTCTTTGCCTTAATCTCCGTCTCACCCCATGCCAGCGTCAGATTCACCTTCTCGTTAAATGGAGAAAGCACCCCAAGATAACTTTGCAACGCGAACGCTTGAACATCGCTCTCGGATTGCGCATGCGCGCTGAAGTCGCCAGTGGCGATGATCGTCGCGTTGTCCTGGATCAACGTGTTGGCTTTCGCGCGGGAGATCCCCAGGCTCACTGCCACGAACACCGTTAACGTGCTGATCTTCGCTTCGCTGCGAGCGGTTGCGTCTAACAGGATGTTGGCCCCCGTCATCGTCCCGCCGGAAACCGTGATGTCGGCGTCAGCGGTCGAATAGGAAACCCCGCCGATTAGACTCAAGCTGGTCAGGAACTCGATGCCCGGCTCAACGAGCGATTGCAAGGCGCCATCTTCATCGAATAAATCGACGCTGTCCGCCTCAGCTGTGATCGAGATATCACCCGCTTTAACGGTGGAATTGGTCAGCGTGATGTCAGCGTCCGTGTTCCGCTCATCGTAAAATGGGAACACCGTTGTCCAAAAGTTGTAGTCCTCATTCGCTCGCAGCGTGAGCTTTCCAGCTGTGTATGAGGTGGAGCCGGAATTGACCGCGTGGGAATAGACGGTGCTGTTCGTGATCGAGATCGTCGGAGCGTCGAACGTAATTGTTCCCGAATTGCCCTGGGACGCAGCAGCCGCGTAATCCGCTGAACTGCCAACATTCCGGGACGAGACAGTGGCCCCATTCAGAGCAATATCCCAAGCTTCAACCTTTAAGTTAACGCCGCCGGTGGAGAAGCTCGTGAAATTGACCTTTTTAACCTTGAAGGCCTCGAGTGTGATCGTCGTGCCTGTAATAAAGTTAGCCAGCGAACTCCAGGTCGCCCCGTCGTTGGACCATTCGATCGTTGTTCCGGAGGACCGGACGTAAAGTTGGGCGTCGTAATCTCTGGAGGTGGAGTTCGTGGTGTTCGGATCCCCATCATCCTCCTCGATCACCGCTTCAAAAGTGAGCTTGCTTCCGTCTTGCGTGGCTTTGATGTAGCGCAGCTCGACCGTTGCCGGGGGTTCACTCGGATCTGTCTCATTGGTGTCACCCTCCGCTAAAGCAACAACCTGATCAGCCGCAACCGATGTGGCCAGGGCGGAAATTCCGTCTTCACTCGCACTCGCCTGGACTGGTTGCGGCACGATCTCTGGAGAAGCATCACTACCCTCTGCTGCTGACTGAGCAGCAAGGGGATCAGAAGACCCCGGGAGCGAACTCGAAGCCTCAAGCGCTTCGCCGCCAGCGAGCATGGAATCGGGGAAGAGGTCAAACGAAGACTCTGGCGAGGTTAGCCCCAGTGGGTCCATTTCCAGTTCAGGGGAAATAACGGCTTCAACCACCGCCCCGGCGCCTCCGTTGCCAGGCGCGGTCATGGCAGCAGCGGCTACCAGATCCGCAGAAAGCATCACGCGAGGCTCGAGAGCCTCTAGCGAAAATCTATTGCTGAATCTGCTAGACATTCAAACTGCTCCCCGCTGTGGGCGAGCCAACACCTTCCAAAATCTCAACAATCCGCCAAAGATCATCCTTTTGGACGAATGAGTGCGCTCCGGCGGCCATCGCTGCTTCCCGCATCCAAGGCTCGTTGTGCGAGCTAACCACCACGATCCGCGCCTCCGGCCACTCCTTGCGGATCAGGTCCGTCGCTGTGAGGCCGTTCATTGGCAGCATCTCCACGTCCATCAACACCCAGTCGTGCTGGTGGGCGGAAAATTGCCGAACCGCGTCAGCGCCATCCGCGCATTCATGTATCTCCCCGGCGAATTCGGAGAGCCTTGAGCGCAGCCATTGGCGCGTAGGAGCGTGGTCATCCGCGATGAGCAATTTAGAAATCACCAGGTAGCGACGGGTCGCGGCCTGAATGTATGCCCCATGACTGCCATAGTGCCTAGATGGTTTGACCACGCGATCATCGTACGTAGCAGCACAGCGGGAAGTACGTAGTCGCACGCTGGAGCGGTCGAATTAACCGCGATGCCCACCTAAGAAGATGCAAGGCGCAAAGCCCGCGCTCTCAAGAAGCTTTCCGTGCGGGCTGAGGGAGATGCCCGTTAGCCTTTTTGAGCTGCTCGCTGCCTGCGAGACCATGCTGTTTCTGGTAGATAACAAGACCCACCCTGCGAATGTGCTCAATTAACGGAGGATGTCGGAGGCTGCTCAATACAGACAAATCAATCTTGTATGGGAGGAGGAGATCGTCGAGTTCGCAATCGATTCGCGAAAGAGCTGATTCATCTATTTCGTCGCCTGACAACGTGAGGTCGATGTCGGAGCCAGGCTTGTAGGTTCCCTTGGCTCGAGAGCCGTAGAGCGTAGGCGTCTCCACTTGGGGATAACGCGCGAGCACGCCGCAAATGGCCGCCAAAGTTTTCTGGGATAGGCCGTGGTTCATCGGGGTCGCTTCTACTCCGCTGCGAGCACGGCGAATCGGGCGCGCAGCCCCTCGAACTCTGGCACAAAGCGACTGATGACTGCCTCGGCAATTTTCTCCGCAGTTTCGCCGTCGTAGGCATGAACGCTTTTATTCCTGGCCTGGAGCATCTCCATCCAAACTTCGCCATCGTCCACCAGGCCACGTTGAAAAGCTTCACGCGACGCGCTCGGGGATCCGAGAATTCCAGCGACACCCTCGGCTTCGAGGAAGTCCTTCAACACGTTCCAAGCCAGCTCGTGAGTGAACTCGAATGCTTGAATTAGGCCGTGTTGCTCAAGTTCGGAGAGGGGACGCTCAGCAGCCAGATCGGTTGCTTTCCTTAGTTGAGCGAACGCGCGGTTAAAGTTCTCAAATCGCTGCATCCAGCGGATGTCGGCTGCGTCCATTGAGATGGATTGTAATAAGTTCAATGGCAGAGTGGAAGTTCCTAGAACCGAAGGGGCGGGGTCGTTGCTGAGGAAGATGCGCCTCCCCGGGCGTCCACATCCCCTCTGCTAGCAGGAGTGCGGTGAACTGACGTCCGAAACGATCCCGGGGCAGGCGACCGGATGTTGCCGTGGCGTTTGACCATCAGCAAACATTCGGAAAGAGCCAGCCGGGAGGCGCTACTCCAATCCTGCGTGTACATTCCTCGTCAGGAAAACACCTTCAGGCTGCTTCCGGGCCTTTCAGCACGGTTCAAGCTGGCTCAATGGTGCGCCCCCTCGGACGTCCCCATCAAACATGCTGCAGCAAGGCCAGGAACATACGTCCGAAACGCTCCCGAGGCAGGCGCAGAGTGTGTTTAGCATAGTCCCAAACTGTCGGCCAGCGGCATAGGAACGCCGGGGCTTCCCAGCCGACGAGTCAAGCTAGCGCTCAATGCTCGCCGAGGAGCGAGGATGTGCCATTGGCTGAAAGAAAATGGTGGAGGCGGCGGGAGTTGAACCCGCGTCCTTGGCAAACAAACCAGCTACGACTACATGTTTAGTCAGGAGAGAGTTTTCTGCTGTGCGATAACAACCTGACGTGATTCGCACTGCCTAGTCTGCATGCAATTATTTCGGCGAGCCGCGCGCAGTCTCCGCTGCCCACCTAACCTGCTGTAGCGTTCATCCACCTCAGCAGGTGTCAGATGGCGAACGTCGGAGCCTAATTAGGCCGCGAGAGCTAATTCTTCGTTAGCAGTTATTTTTGGTTCGAGTGATTAACGAGGCCAACGAACCGTCCTCGACATGCCGCTTCTGGCGCATCTCCCAAGTCGAAACCAGTACGCCCCCACAAAGGGTCAAAAGCAGCCTTAGTATCGCTTAAAACAGCGGGATGTCAAAGAGTTGCCGAAAGGGGTTCGGGTGAGATCCCGAGGGATGCGCGCTCAGTTGGGTGCCCTCGATATGGGTTGTGATTTGGGGCCGGGAGGACAAACTTACCTAAAAGAATGGGTGTGCGTTCGGGATCCTTAATAATCGCGGTGGTTTGCGGCCTTCTTTCGGGTTGTGCGCATGCGCCCCGGCCTTACCCCATCGGCATCTACGCGGTGTTCAAGGCTGAGGATGTTCCAACGGTTGCGGCAGCAGGCTTCAACCATATTCTTGGCGCTGCGGACGCTGAAACCTTAAGGCACGCGCAGCAGCATGGGGTGAAGGTCTTCGCGCAACCGGGCACCCAGGTTCAAGGCTTCAATCCCAGCGCGGCTCGGAAGGCCATTCATCAATATGATCAGCATCCATCTCTGCGCGGTTGGTATATCGTCGATGAACCCGATCTATGGAACATCGCGCCTGCCGACGTGAAACGGGTTGAGAAGCATCTCAAGCGCATGGGCGCAAAGAAGCCCACGGTAGTGGTGCTGGGGACTGGTTCGGCGGCGGCGGATTACGCACAACTAGGTGATATCGCTTTGCTGGATCGCTATCCGGTGAACCTTCGCCCGCTCGCTAGTTTTGGCCAGCATCTGCGCGACGTCCGGCTAGCCCGCCCAAAGGCGCCGCTTTACGCCGTGATTCAGGCGTTCGACTGGAAGCATTACACCAACATGGTTTCCGGGGATCTCACGCAACTGCGTCCGCCAACGGCCCGCGAGATTCGCTGCATGACTTACCTGGCCGTGGTCAACAGGGTCGATGGGCTTTTCTATTATTGCTGGAATGACCGCAAGTGGGTGATGCAAGACCATCCCGAAACCTGGGAGGCTCTTCAAAACGTCGTCGCCGACGTGCATGAGAATGCGCCTTTATTCCAAGCCCAGCATGTTTGGTGGCCGATGCGCGTTGAGCACAGCGACTCTCCGAAGCTAAACGAAGTTGGCGAGGCTTCGCTGGCCATGGCCTGCGTGGAGGTGAAGGATGGGAATTCCTCCGTCCCTCGCGGAAAGTATTTGATCGCCGTTAATACGCTGCCCCAGCCCCTCTCAGTGAGGATTCAGGCTCCGGGCAATCCGCTCCCGCCGTTGCAGGCGCTCGGGGAAGGTCGAGCTTTGAGCCTAGAGGAGAATGGCTTTTTCAGAGACTCATTTGAGCCTTACGAGGTTCATATTTACGGGCCAATCACTCCGCGTCCGTAGTTAAGCAGCCACTGTGAGTTTGGGTGGCGCGTGAGAACGGATCGGATTTGCGTGGTATTGGCCTGCTTCCAGCAGAGCCAGCCAATGCTGGATAAGGCCGAGGGCGCCCGCGATGTCGAAGCCTTCATGAAACGGCGGGTATTTTTCAAAGTTCGCGCGGGCGAGATTGAAGAGGGCTGCGGACGGTTTGAGGCGATCTTTCTGCAGGTGCACAAATGCCCCGGCGAATTGGATCAGCCCCTTGTGAAAGGAGTAGTTCGGCGAATGCTTATCCTTTAACCAAAGCTCTTCAAGCACGTCATGCGCCTCGAAGAACAGCTCTTCGTTGAAACAGGCAAAGTAGCCCAGGTAGTGCGGGTCACGGCTTTTGCCGCGGCAGCCTTCGATCAAGGCCGCGATCTTTGCGCTCTTCTTGCTCATCCCGCCCCAAGATACACCAGCGGCTGCGCCTCTGTTCGCTTAACTGCCGAAGAGGAATGAAGGCTCCTCAGCGTCTTCACCGAGCTTATAACGAGGGAAGGCCTTTAAGCTGAAGGTGAAGGCAACGGCGAAATCATCCGGGCCGATTCCACGATGATCGCGCTGACGGAAGGTCAAAGCGCCAGTCCATGCCCGCAGGTCGCGGTAAACTGTGTAGTATTGCTCCTCAAGGGTGCCGTCGCGCGCTTCGAAGTGGTGGCTCATTCGGAAGCCCCAGTTCTGGTTAAACCGATAATACGCGCGGGTGTAGAACGTGTTATTCGCAGCCGTTGTATTGAATGGCCCGAAACGGAACCGCGGATCATCCTCGAAGTAGAAGTGGCCGAGGCGCACGCTCCAAATGTCATTCGGAATTAAGATCGCGCTGTGATTCGCCATCCGCAGGCGAGCATCATCAATGTCGTAACGGATCTCCGAGCTTAAGGTCAGCCAATGCCATGGCCGGAGGTCTAGGTCCGAGTAAAGATCCGCAAAGGTGCCCTGCCCTGGGCGAGGATCGAGGCGCCAATCCGTATAAATGGCGGAGTTGATGACGTTCTGGATCTCGCCTTTGCGCTTGGTCTGAACCTTGTTCCGCAACCCCATGCGGAGGACGTTCTGCGAATCAATAGAGTCGATGGCGTTGTAGTCTGGATAATCGATCGGAAGCAGGCGCAGGCTTGGGTATTCGGTGTCGAATTGCGGGATCTCGGAAATGTGGGCGCTCGGGTTCGGGACGTAAACGTAGTTAAGGCTCGGCTGAATGATGTGGCGGAGGCCGTCGATATCGAACGTCTTGTTCCGCGCCCCACCCCAAACGCGGGAGGCTTTGAAGGAGGTTTCAGCCCCGGTGTTAAAAACAAAACGATCTTCTTCCGTTAAGACCGACCCGAACCCTTCCTGCTCGGTGTAGTGCGTGTAGCGGCCGCCGACGCGCGGCTCAAAGTTCAGCCACTCGAAAAAGGTGAGTGGATAAACCACCTGGTGGAAAGAATCAAAACGACCGGCGGAGTAATTCGTGTCCGGATTGGCCGCCGATTGCATCCGCAAGTAAGCCGCGGAATTTTCACCTTCGTAAAAGAGGGGTGAGTCACCAATGCGCTGGCGGAAAGCTGACAGCTTCAAGTCGGGAAGGCGCTCAACGGTGCTGAAGAAGTCGTTAACTTGCGGCTGCGCAAGGAGGTTCAGCTCGTAGTTCGGCCAAACGTGATCCAGCTCAAGAAAGGTCTTGGGCTGGGGATCTTTGCGGTAAGGGTATTCGAAGAAGTCACGGCGGACGCGCGGATCGCTTTGGGCATCGACATTGATCTTTGCGGTGAAGTTCGTGCGCAACGTGGCCTTATGCGAGAAGCGCACATGCTGCCGGTCGTCCGGGATGCGAATGGGGGAAGGATCAATCATCGGATCCTCGTCCTTCGCGTAATAATACATCGTGCTGCCGGTGCCCCAGCGGCCAAGATCCCACCGGAATTCGGGCCCGAGGGCCGCGCCTCGGCGAGTGCGGTAATCCAGATGCAACGCGCCGGTGAAGTTCGTTGTTATCTGGTAGTTATACGTGGTGAGCAGGAAGGCTCCGTAACGGCTCCGATATCCTGGCGTGAGCACCCAGTTGTTTGGATGACGCTTTAAGCTCCGGTTGTAATACGGGAAATACATCACCGGGACATTGCCCAGGCGAATCGTGGCGTGCTTCGCCTCGATAGATTCGCCCATGGTGATCTTCAGCTCCTTCGCCTGGATGCGGTAGATCGGATTCTGAACATCATCCGTCGTGACCATGCCGTCCGTGGCCGCGAAAACGTCGTTGGTGGTGTCGGCATTGAGGGCTGTGGCCCCGACGAAGAACGGCGGATGCCCCATGCGGAACTCGCCCGCATTCATCTGCCCCGTGTTGAAGTTGTATTCGACCTTTTGGCCGATGAAGAGGTGGCCTTTGCGCTGCAGGCGGACCGCGCCGCGAGCGTGCGCGATTGCGGTGTTTTGATCGAAATCGACCTCAGTGGCCGTGAGCGTGGTGTCGGCGTACCGAATCATCACGCCGTTGCGCGCGCGAACCATTCCAGCGGCTGAGTCGTATTCGACCTCAGTGTCTGGGTTCAGGTTCTCAATGATCGGCTTTTCTTGCGCGCCCAGTTGAGGAGCGAGCGCGCAAGCCAGCAAAGAAATCGAAGAGAGAACCAGGGACCGCAGCCGCTTCATTTTGCGCAGGACTTAATCACATGCGCATCTGCCGGTCTATCGAATTCCACCAGAGATCGTGCAGCTCAGAGAGGCTCCATGATTGCACGCCATCGGCTAATTTGATCTCCAGCCGGTCCCCACCAACGCTTCCGAGGCGCCGGGTTGGCACACCCATGAGTTTGGCGCGCTCGATTACTTTAACCGCATCCTTCTCGGAGCAGGAAATAACCACGCGCGATTGCGCTTCCCCAAAGAGAAGAGCGTCCGCGCGAACGTCCTTGAGGTCAGACAAGTCGATCGAGGCCCCGAGGAACCGTGGCGTGCCGCGAGCTTCGTGGCGGGAAATCGACGATTCCGCGATGGCCACCGCCAGGCCGCCTTCGCTGCAATCATGAGCGCTCTTGATCAGCCCGCTCTGAATAAGACCGAGAAGGGTCGTGTGCAGGTTCTTCTCCACTTCGAGATCGATGCGAGGCGGGGTGCCTGCCTTCTTGCCGTGCTGGCGAAGCAGGTATGCCGAGCCGCCGAGGCCAAGCAGAGGGTCTGCTTTATCCACGACCTCGCCGAGGAGGATCACGGCATCACCCTCGCTCTTGAACCATTGCGTGGTGATGTGCTCAACCTTATCGATGATGCCGACCAAACCAACCGTTGGGGTCGGGTCAATCGGGCCGTTAGGGTTTTGGTTGTAGAGGCTGACGTTGCCGCCCGTCACGGGAGCGTTGAACACTCGGCAAGCTTCAGCCAAACCCTCTACGGCGCGTTTGATTTGGTAAAAGATCTCGGGATTGTGCGGGTTGCCGAAGTTGAGGTTGTCCGTTGCGCCCAATGGCACAGCTCCAGTGCAAGCCAGGTTTCGGGCAGCTTCGGCAACGGCGATCTTCGCCCCTTCGTACGGGTCGAGATAGACGTAGATGCCGTTGCAATCCACCGTCATTGCAATGTACTTCTCCTTGAACTCACCTTCCGCTGGTTGAGGCAGAGAATCGCGTTTGATGCGAATGACGGCCGCATCGGAGCCGGGAGCAACGACGGAGGCGTCGCGCACCATATGGTCGTACTGCCGGTACACCCAATTTTTGGAGGCGATGCTTGGCCAGGCCACGAGCGCCTTCAGGACGCTGTTCAAATCCGCTGGTGCTTGGATGCTCTCCAGCGTTAGTTGGCGAAGTTGCTGGAAATACGCCGGCTCGCGATCGGTTCGATGGTAGATGGGCGCTTCGTCTGCCAGCTTCTTCGCCGGAATATCCGCGACAACCTTGCCGCCGTGCTTTACGACCATGCGCCCGGTGTCTGTGACAAAACCGACTTCGGCCCATGGCAAATCCCACTTGTCAAAAATCTGCTGAACTTCGCGCTCGTGGCCTTTCTTCACGATGATCAGCATGCGCTCTTGCGATTCGCTAAGCATGATCTCGTATGAGGACATGTTCGGCGCGCGTTGCGGCACCTTGTCCAACTCGATTTCGATCCCCGTGCCCGCCCGCGCTGCAGTTTCGCACGTGGAGCAGGTCAACCCGGCCGCGCCCATGTCTTGAATGCCAGCGACGACGCCCGTCTTCAGCAGCTCAAGGCACGCTTCCAGAACGAGCTTCTCCATGAACGGGTCGCCAACCTGCACAGCTCCCCGCTGCTGCTCTGCGGATTCTTCCGTAAGGTCCTGCGAGGCGAAAGCTGCGCCCGCCAATCCATCGCGTCCTGTGGCAGGGCCAACATAGAAAACAGGATTGCCGATGCCTTTGGCAGCGCCGCGCGCAATTTGCTCGTGGCGAAGCACGCCAAGAGCAAAAGCATTCACGAGTGGGTTGCCCTCGTACGATTTATCGAAATAGACCTCACCGGCAATCGTCGGGATGCCAAAGCAATTGCCGTAATGCGCGATGCCCGAAACGACACCGCTGAACAGCCGCCGGACTTCTGGTGAAGTGAGTTCACCAAAGCGCAGCGAGTTCATCACCGCGACCGGTCGCGCGCCCATCGTGAAGATGTCACGAATAATGCCGCCAACGCCTGTCGCTGCGCCCTGGAAAGGCTCCACTGCGCTTGGGTGGTTGTGCGATTCGATTTTAAACGCAATCGCCAGGCCGTCACCAATGTCAATGATGCCGGCGTTTTCCTCCCCTGCCCCTACGAGGATTCGCGGCGATTTCGTTGGGAAGGTCTTCAGCAGCGGGCGCGTGTTTTTGTAGGAGCAATGCTCGCTCCACATCACGGAGAAAATGCCCAGCTCCGTGAAGTTCGGCTCACGACCCAGAATGGTTTTGATTCGTTCGAATTCCTCGGGGGTGATGCCGTGTTTTTGGATGACCTCCGGGGTGATGGCAGGTTCTAGCATGTCGTTAGGCGGCTTTGGACGTAGCCCGCTGCTCAAGCGAGCGAATAATGCTTTCGAAAATATGACGACCGTCTTCTGAGCCGAGGAGCGGCTCACAAGCGCGCTCTGGATGCGGCATCAAGCCTGCCACGTTTCGCGCTTTATTGCACACGCCAGCGATGTTTTGCACAGAGCCGTTCGGATTGGCTTCCTGCGTCGTTTCGCCGCGATCATTCACGTATTCCCAAAGAACCTGATTATTCACGCGCAACTCGGAAATCGTGGCTTCATCCGCGAAGTAGCAGCCTTCGCCATGTGCGATAGGAATGCGGAGGCTCTTTTCGCGTGGAATGCTGTTCGTGAACGGAGAGTCGTTCGTGACGGTCTTGAGGAAAACGTGCTCGCAACGGAACTGCAGAGAGCGATTCCGAATTAACGCGCCAGGGAGCAGCCCAGCCTCTGTCAGAATCTGGAAGCCGTTGCAGATGCCGAGCACCAGCCCGCCGTTCGCGGCAAATTCCTGGACCTTCTGCATGATCGGGCTAAAGCGGGCAATCGCCCCCGTGCGCAGGTAGTCACCGTAGCTGAAGCCGCCGGGAACGATGACGGCATCGACCTGGCCAATGGACGTATCCTTGTGCCAGACCAGACGGGCGGAGCGCCCAAGCAATTGAATCGCGTGCACCGCGTCCTGGTCGCAGTTGGAAGCGGGAAATTGAAGGACTGCAAAGTTCATCGCGTATCTTAATCCACAATCTCGAAACTGTAATCTTCGATCACCGGGTTGCTGAGCAGCTTCCGGCAAGCTTCGTCGATTTCCTTGCGGGCCGATTCTTTGTCACCGGTCAGTTCGATTTCGAGGTATTTGCCAACATGAACCGCTTTAACGCTGCGGTAGCCCATGTGCTCGAGTGCGCCCTGGACGGTTTTGCCCTGGGGGTCGAGAACGGCTTTTTTCGGTGTGACAGTGATCTTGGCTTTCATCAATCGGGCGGGCGAATGGCCCGGGGCAATTGAAGGGGCAAGACGCGCCCCAACGCCAGTGAAAAAGTTCGGGAAGAGGCGAAGGGAAAACTGGATCCGCAGATTGCGCAGATTTTCGCAGATTCCGAACTCAGAACCTACTGCTGACGCGGGGCATTAACTCTGTTGGTGCGCGGTTCACGCGGGAGATTTGGAATAAATGGGCCGGGCTTGCTGCGGCTGTTCACGAACGCTTTCACATGCACGGCGGCTTTCGTCTCCTCGCCGGGTTTGCCCAGAAAGCCGAGGTCACGCATCCAATCAATAAAGCGGTGCTGCCAGGTTCCCAGCGGAGAACCATTGCGGTCGCGCATCCCGTTGCCATGGGCGCCGTTGGCGTAAATGTGCATCTCAAGGTTCGGAATACCAGCGTCGAGCATGGCGGTGAAATAATGGTTCGCCCAAATCGCATGGATGCGGTCACTCGAGCCGGGTGAAGCAAGGAATGCCGGCGGTGTGTCGTAGGGAATTGGGGTCTGCGGGTTCCGGGTGAACGGCGTCGGTCCTGGGTAAAGCAAGGCGACGAAATCCGGTCGTGGCGAGACTCCGCGGTAGGGATCGTCCGCAGCGGAGTTAGTTTGGGCAAAGCCTTCGTAGAACAACGCCGCCGGTGCGACCAACTCCGCGCCCGCGGAGAAGCCGATCATCCCAATCTTGTTCGGGTCGATGCCGAAATCAGCCGCCTTCGCCCGCACGATTCGCACCGCTTGCATCGCATCGTTCACAGCGTCCGTTTCAGCTTTGTAGCCGTCTTTGCGCAAGCGATAGCGCAGGATGACGGTGTTGACTCCATAATTGTAGAAGAAGGGCACGAAGTCAGAGCCCTCGGTTCCAACCACGAGCTGGTTATGACCCCCTCCCGGAACCAGAATGATTGCCGCTCCAGTGTTGATGCCTGGATCGACGGTGTGAACTTCGATGGAAGGGTTGTGAATGTTCGTGATGCTGGAGACACGCCCGGGCGCACCCCGAGTCATGCTGTAATGCTCCGGCTCGGACAATCGGCTTTTGTTAAGTTGGGGAGAGTCTGCCGGCCAGAGTGGAAGAACGATGCCGCCTGGAAAGAGTGGCTGCGGAATGTATGGCCCTTCGCCGCGAGGACCGGGCTGCGGAATTAGGCCGGGGGCGGGCAGGTTCGTTAGCTGTGCAGAGGCATTAAAGGAGAGCAGGAGCGCAAGTGCGCAAAGAGAAAGGAGCGCGTTCTTCATGGTTGGACTGCTCCGCGTTTTATGCCAGATGCGCCCAAAGCGCTAATGTTTTCACCACCGTGTGCCCACTGGCGCGAAAAAAAAGACAGGGCAAACCCTGTCTTTAGCGAGGAAACAGTATGGATCTAAAAATTAGTCAGCAAACTGGTGCTGCCGTTGCTCGCGCCACGTTGGTTTCGCCGGTTGAACAACAAAGCTCTCGCAACGGTGCGGCGTTAAAGAAGTGCGGCGCGCGGCTTGGACGCGCAAACGAAAAGCGAGCGTCCAGAGGAACGGCGAACGATTCGATGTCTTATCAGTGACCGAGTTCATGAGAGATTAGGGATTTGCGTTGTTAAGGTTGAATATCTTTCCAGTGCTCAAGCATTTCGCGCGGAACAAAGAGGCCGGCCCTCCGAAATTGGCGTGAAGCGAGCAGTTCTTGAAAATCAACGAGGTCTTCCGGCGCGCTCTTGCTCATCGCATTCGCGTCGATGCGAATGGTTTTCAACAGTGAGAGCGCGGGAGCGGTTGGTGTGGAGGGGTCTTGCCGGGCCATAAACCTTCCTATGCTAAAACAGCTTCTTGTTTCTTCTTTGGTGCTTTGCGAGCGCCTTTTTTCTGCTCGTCACCACCCTCAATGCCATTGGATGCATTTTCCGTGCCTGCGCCCGACTGGCTGCGCCCAATGAGGGTCAGCTCTGCTTCAGCCTGCAGCCAATTTTCCACATCACGCCCCTGTTGGCGGCCTTCCCTCTCCCATATTTCAAAAGCGCGCGCGGCGATCGCCGCAGCAGAGGGTTTTTCGGAAGAATTCGTGTTGTTTGCCATATGGTTAATGGCAGTCAGGAAACCGCATTTCAAAGGGGGGAACAATCAGGCTGCTCCCCGGAGTCGATAATCATGTTAAGCGGAGCTTTGCCTAGGGGATCACCTGAGGGAATTGGCTGCCTCAGGGAGCGTGGCCAAACGGCGTCTGCTCCATCTTTCTGCACGTGATCTCAGGGCGCGCCGGATTTGTGGGGATTTACCGGTAGTGTCATTGACCGGGCAGCGAGAGTGCCCGATGGAGAAGGTAAGGATGGACCGCCTGCTTAAATACTATGGCGCTGATTGGATCGGGATGGTGCTTATCCTCCTCTCTATTTACTACGTGGGAAAACAGCGCCGGTGTGGGTTCATCTACGGGGTGTTCGGTTGTTCGGCCTGGCTCGCCTTCGGACTAATGACCGAGAGCGTGGCCAGTGTGCTGGCGAACTCCACGTATATGGTCTTGAACTTCAACGGGTATCGAAAGTGGAAAGCTAAAGCCCCAGGCTGCTAAGCCGCGTGCCCGCACGGCGCACTTCGCACTCCCAGTGGTCCCTTGCAAAACCGCTTCGTTGGCGCGAAGGTTGCTCCACTTTTCGCTAACCCTATGAACATCCGTGCTATTCGTTGTGGCGCATTGCTCGCGCTTCTCCTGATGCTGACCGCCACTTTTGGGGCTGAACGCGGGCTGCTACGCGAAGTGTTTTTCGGCGCAAACGGAACGATTCCGAGCCTGACCTCCCTCCCAACCTACCCGAACTCACCAGACTCTTCCGGGATAATTCCCGACTTTGAAGCGCCTGCCGAGATCGGCGAGCAATACGGCCAGCGTGTGCGTGGGTACATCGTCCCCCCCACAACAGGCAATTACGTCTTTAGCATCTCCAGCGACGACAATTCAGAGCTGTGGTTGAGCACCGACCAAAGCCCCGCCCGCATTCGCCAAATCGCCACCGTGCCCGGCTGGACCGCTGCGCGCGAGTGGACGAAATACCCTGAGCAACAGTCCGCCCCGATCTCACTGATTGCAGGCCGGATTTACTACATCGAAGCCCTCATGGCCGAAGGGGGCGGTGGGGACAATCTCGCAGTGATGTGGCAATTGCCCAACGGCACGATCGAAGAACCCATACCCAGCGCCCGCCTTGTTCCGTGGGGCGCGACATTGGGCGCGCCGCAGATCACACAGCAACCAGCCAGCGTGACTGTTGTGGAGGGCGGTTCAGCCACGTTTGGCGTGACCCTTGGGAACGTGGATGCGATGACGTATCAGTGGTTCAAGAACGGGACCGCGATTTCTGGGGCGACCTCCCCTGACCTTCTCCTCGAAGGCGTTCCCCTTGCGGATAACGGCGCAAAATTCCACGTCACCATTGCCAACAGCGCGGGCTCGACCAACTCAACTCAGGCAACTCTTACCGTAACCAGAGACACAACCCCGCCCACCGTGATTGGCGTGGCCAATCTTGGAACGAATGAAATTCGCATCAGCTTCAGCGAGGCTGTCAACGAGGCAACCGCGACCACGTTGAATCATTACGCGCTTTCCGGAGGGTTGACCGTTCAAAGCGCCACCATCAGCCGCGACGGGCGCAGCGTCATTCTGCGGACGAGCCCAATGGTTTACGGAACGACCTACACCGTGACTGTAAGCAGCATCACCGATCGCGCTTCCACCCCCAACACAATTGCGCCCAATTCACAGACTTCATTGGTGGCTCGGCCATTTATCGGGGTCGATATCGGTGGGCCGCAGCCTGCGAGCGCTGTGGTGCATCATGACGCCGGCCTGGTTCTGACCGTCGGCGGCGGAGGCATCGGATCGACCACAGACCAGTTTGGTTTCCAATACCTTCAACTCTCGGGCGATTTCGATTATGAAGTTCGCCTCGAATCGTTGCTTGCCGCCGACGCCTGGACGAAAGCCGGCTTGATGGCCCGCTCCACCCTTAACGCCTCCAGCTCCTTTTTCGCAGCCGTGGCCACCCCAAGCATCGCTGGAATGCATTGGCAAGCTCGCGCCACCAGCGGTGGCACCGCCGTGCAAGGCGGCAACATGCGCGTGAATTACCCGCACAATTGGCTGCGCCTTCGCCGTGTCGGGAACACCTTCACCGCTTACGGCAGCGTCAACGGCGAGCAGTGGGTCACGCTGGGCTCGAACACTCTAACGGATGCCACTCAAACTATGTATTTGGGAATGTTTGTCACCGCCTCCAAGCAAGGGGCCATGACCCGCGCGGTGTTCCAACAATTTGCCCAGGGAAGCGGCAGCTTCATTACCACACAAACATTTCCAACCGAGCCAATCGGCCCGTCCTCGCGCCGGACTGGACTGGTGATCTCTGAAATCATGTATAACCCACTCGGGCGTGTGGATGGGTTGGATACGGAGTTCATTGAAATCTTCAACTCCCAAGGCGTTCCTGAGGATATCTCAAATTTCTCGATCGCTGGCGATGTGTCATTCACCTTCCCGCCGAATACGATCCTGCCAGGCGGAGGGTTCATTGTGGTCGCCAAAAATCCGGCGGCCATAAGCGCGGCCTATGGGCAGGTCGGCGCGCCGGTGGTCGGCCCTTTCACCGGTGAGCTGAGCAATGGTTCTGGAACAGTGGAGGTGCGCAACCGCATCGGGGCTGTGCTGCTGCAAGCCGAATACCTGGACGAGGCTCCGTTCCCGGTCGCGCCCGACGGCGGCGGGCACTCTCTCGTGCTTGCTCGTCCCTCCTATGGCGAAGGACATTACAAAGCATGGGGCGCGAGCGAACTGGTGGGCGGATCCCCAGGCTCAGTGGATCCTTATGTGCCGAGCGCGTTGACGAGCATTGTCATCAATGAATTTCTCGCCCACACCGATGAGCCACAAAAAGATTTCATCGAGCTGTTCAACACGAGCGCGGATCCAATCAACTTGTCCGGAGCCACACTCACCGACAGCCCTGGCACACCAAAATTCGTCATTCCGGCCAACACCATCCTCACCGGCCGTTCCTGGATCAGCTTTAACCAGGACCAACTCGGCTTCTCTTTAAAAAGCGGTGGCGAGCGTCTTTTCCTGCAAGACGCCCAACAAACGCGTGTGCTCGATGCCGTCTCCTACAGCGGTCAAGCCAACGGGGTGAGCATGGGCCGTGTTCCAGACGGCGCCCCAAGATTTGCATCGCTCAATGGGATCACCGAGGGCCGTGCAAACGCGGCCCCGATCCGGGAGAAGGTCGTTATCAGTGAAATCATGTTCAACCCGATCAGCCGTGATGATTCGGACGAATTTATTGAGCTGCATAACCGCAGCGCTTCCACCGTGAGCCTGGCCGGGTGGCGTTTTATTTCGGGCATCGACTATGAGTTCCCCGCCGAGGCCTCTATCCCCGCAGGCGGATACGTCACCGTTGCCAGGAACGCCGCCAGACTTCTGACGAATTACAGCGGGCTGACGGTTAACAACACCTTCGGCAATTACAACGGAACCCTCGCGAACGGCGGCGAGCGCGTCGCCCTCGCGCAACCTGACCATGTGACGACCACCAATGGGAACACGATTGTGACGAACACAATTTATATCCTGGTGGATGAAGTCACTTACGGTGAAGGCGGTCGTTGGGGCAAATGGGCCGACGGCGGCGGCAGCTCGCTCGAATTGATCGACTTGGATTCCGACAATGACCTTCCCTCGAATTGGAGTGACAGCGATGAGACACGCAAAGCCCCATGGGTGACGGTGGAGCACACAGGTGTGCTCGATTGGGGCCAGAACGCCGCCAACGAATTGCATGTGATGCTGCTCGGCGGCGGCGAGGCGTTGGTTGATAACATTGAGGTGATTTCCGGCGGCGCGAATCGAGTCAGCAACGGAACCTTCGAAGGCGGAGCGACAGGTTGGGTCATCCAGGGCAATCACGTTCGCTCCAGCGTCGCGCAGGAAGGCTTTAACAGCGCCCGCAGCCTGCAGCTCCGCGCCTCCAGCGGTGGCGACAACGGCGCCAATCGCGTCGAAACCGATCTCACAACGACTATCGCTTCGCAGACGACCGCGACCATTCGTGCAAAGGCTCGGTGGTTGCGCGGTGACCCATTCCTGCTGCTGCGCTTCTACGGTAATTGGCTCGAGGCTTCCGGCAAGCTGACGGTGCCAAAGAACCTCGGAACGCCCGGGGCGGCCAACAGCGTCGCCGCGCAGAATGTCGGCCCCGCGATCTATGATGTTATCCACTCACCCATTTTGCCTGCGGCAAATCGCCCGGTGGTGGTCACAGCGCGGGTCAATGATCCAGATGGCTTTAGCCAGGTCCAGCTTCGTTGGAAACTCGACGCTGCCACGACCTTTAACACAGTGGCGATGAACGACGCGGGGCAGAGCGGCGACGCGATTGCCAATGATGGCCTGTTCAGCGGCACGATTCCCGGGCAAGCGAATGGAGCGACCGTTCTCTTCTTCGTGCAAAGCTCCGACAACCTGGGCATGACGGGCACTTTCCCCGTTGATCCAGTGAACCGTGAAGCCGTCGTGCGGTTCGGGGAACAGATCCCTTCCGGGCATCTGCCAACCTACCGCCTGATGATGAGCGCCGTGAACACCACCCGGTGGAACTCCCGCGAGAAGCTCAGCAACGAGCCAGTCGATGCGACATTCGTCTACAACGATTACCGCGTGATTTACAACTCAAGCGGCCGTTATCGCGGCAGCCCGTGGATTCGCCCCAGCTATGGCAGCCCAACCAGCGCGCTCGCGTATGTGTTTAATCTCCCCGAGGACGACACGTTCCTGAACGAAACCGAGTTGAACCTGGACGGCCTGGAGCAGCCAAGCCGTGACAACACTCTGCAACGCGAGCGGATGTCCTTCTGGATTGCCGACAAGCTCGACATACCCTTCAGCCACCAACGGTACATTCATTTGTTTGTGAATGGGTCGAAGCGCGGCTTGGTCTTCACCGATTCTCAGCAACCAAACGGGGATTACATCGAGAGCTGGTTCGCCGGGCAGGATGACGGAGAGATTTACAAGATCGATGATTGGTTCGAGTTCAACGACTCGGTTTCCAAGGACTTCAACGTCGATGCGACCCTTGAGGATTTCACCACAACTTCAGGCGCCAAGATGCAGGCGCGTTACCGCTGGAATTGGGAGCGCAAATCCCTCCGTGGAATCGATGATGACTACAGCACATTGTTCCAGTTGGTCGATGCGCTGAACAATCCCACCCCTTCGAACCGCGCTGAGGACATCATGGATGCGGATGAGGTGATGCGCGCGTTTGCCGTGCGTCACATCGTCGGTGACTGGGACGGCTACGGTTACAACCGGGGCAAGAACACCTTCAGCTACAAGCCAGACGAAGGAACCTGGAAAATTCTCCTCTGGGATTTGGATTTCTCGTTGGGCGGTGGAAGTGATGGGCCGACAACTTCGATGTTCAACTTCATCGGCCATGACACCGGTCTGCAGTACATCTACAACAATCCTGTTTTCCTGCGCGCCTATTACCGCGCGATGCAGGACGCTGTGAACGGCCCGCTGCTCGCATCCAACTTCGATGCCGCCGTGGACGCGAACTACACGGTTTTCCAGAACAACGGACTCAGCACGATCAGCTCGCCCAGCGCGATTAAATCGTGGGTGCAGCAACGCCGCACGCACTTGATCAACACGCTAAACCAGGTCGCGGCGAACTTCGCAATCACCAGCAACAACGGGAATAACTTCAGCACCAACAAGAATACCGTAACGCTGAACGGCGCCGCGCCGATCGGGGTCAAGACCATCGAGGTGAACGGAATCGCTTACCCGATTAACTGGACTGGGGTGACTCAATGGCAGATTACGATTCCTGTTTCACGCGCATCCAACAGCCTTCTGCTGCAAGGCTACGACATCCGCGGCCAAGCCATCGCGTCCGCTCGCGACACTATCACCGTGAACTACACCGGCACGATCACTGACCCTGCGGGCACGGTGGTGATCAACGAAATCATGCCAGATCCAGCGGTGGCAGGCACCGCCTTTGTGGAGTTGCATAACACCTCCACCAGCTTCACGTTCGATCTCTCCAATTGGCAGCTCGATGGCGTTGATTTCGTCTTCCCTGAAGGGACGACCCTTGCGCCGAACTCCTATCTGGTAGTGGCCGCTGACCGGCTGGCCTTTGCCGCCCGCTACGGCAACACGCCGCGCGTTGCCGGAGAGTTCGCTGGCGCTCTTCAGAACGATGGCGAGACCCTTCGCCTGATTGCGCCTTCGACAACCACCCCTGCGCAGAACATCGTGGTGGATGTCGTTCGCTACGCAACAACCTTGCCATGGCCGGCTGTTGTGAGCGGCACAGGTGGATCGTTGCAATTGATGGATCCGAGCAAGGATAACTTCACCGTGGCCAATTGGGCGGCTGTTTCCGGTGTTGCCACACCAGGCGCGCATAACTCCGTCCGCGCCACGCTCGCTGCCTTCCCAACTATCTGGATTAACGAAGTGCAGCCAGAGAACACGACTGGCGCCTCGGATAATGCAGGTGAGCGCGAGCCCTGGATTGAACTCTATAACTCAGGCACGGCGGCCATAAGCCTGCAGGGGCTGTACCTTTCGAGCAGCGCCAGCAATAACCTGCAGCAATTCGCCCTCCCAAACATCTCGTTGGGCGCGGGTCAATATCTGGTGATCTGGGCCGATGGTGAGACCAGCGAAAGCACAGCCTCCGCTCCTCACGCAAACTTCCGCTTGAACGCTGGCGCGGGCTCGGTCGCGCTGACCTATTTGCAGGGCGCCACGCCGAAGGTTCTTGATTACGTCGAGTACCGTTTCATCTCGCCGAACCGCAGCTACGGCTCCTTGCCCGATGGCCCAGGCATTCGCCGCCAGGTCTTCCACTTCACAACGCCCGGAGCCGCGAATAATCCAGCATCGGCGCCAGTGCAGGTGTTCCTCAACGAATGGATGGCTTCCAACAACCGCACGATCACCGATCCGGCCGACAACCAGTTTGAGGATTGGTTCGAGCTGTTTAATGGCGCCAATGAAACTGTTGATTTGAGCGGCTTCTATCTAACCGATGATCTGACGAACCAGACGAAATTCCGCATTCCCGACGGCGTGGTGATTCCTGCAAACGGCCACTTGCTGGTTTGGGCGGACGAGGAGCCCACCCAATTCCGCAGAGTTAATAACGACCTGCATGTCTCGTTTAAACTCGGCCAATCCGGTGAATCCCTCGGCCTTTTCTCGCCGGAGGGGAATGCCATTGATCAAGTAACATTTGGCGTTCAGACCAATGACGTAAGCCATGGCCGCTCCGCTGATGGAGCCCCTGCTCCTTTCGTGTTCATGAGCGTGCCGACGCCGGGCGCGCGAAATGCGGTGGACGGCAACAGGCCGCCAGTCATCACGGCCATTGGCGATCGTTTCGCCACCGAAGGGCAAACAATCCGCTTCCAGATCGTCGCGCGCGACTTCGACACCCCTGCGCAAACGCTCACTTACACCATGAGCGGCGCGCCGGCTGGCGCGACCTTGAGCGCCTCCGGTGAATTCGTTTGGACACCAAGCTCCAGCCAGGTGCCAGCCACAAACCGCGTCACCATCACTGTCACCGACAATGGCTCCCCAGCGGAGAGCGCTTCGGCCACATTCAACTTGATCGCGGATCGCGTAAACAATGCGCCGTCCATCGCAGCGCTTGGCAACCGCTCCGTGGCTGAAGGCGCGGAGATATCCTTCCAGGTTACCGCGACGGATCCTGACACTGCGCTCGGCCAGGCGCTTCGTTTCTCTCTGGGCGCGAACAGCCCGACCGGCGCGATCATTGATGCCACGACGGGAACGTTCCGCTGGACCCCGCATGAGGCTCAGGGGCCTTCCGCCAATGCAATTGCGATTATTGTCACTGACGACGGCCGCCCAAGCCTCAGCGCCACTTCCATCGTCAACATCGCCGTAAGCGAAGTGAACGCTGCTCCGGTCATCACGGCTCCCGGCGACCAGGTGATCACGCAAGGCGACACAGTGAGCTTGAAGGTGACTGCCACGGATGTGGACGCGCCAGCAAACACGCTCTCGTTCTCCTTTGAAGGAACTGTCCCAAGCGGCATGACGATTAATCCTTCCACCGGCGTGATCAGCTGGACCACAACGCCAAGCCACGTTGGAACGAACACCGTCACAATTCGTGTGACGGACAACGGAACCCCAGCCTTGAGCGCCACCACAACCGCGCGTTTCATCGTGACGCAGGGCGGTTGGAAATTTGTCTCCGTCACCGGCACAGCGAGCAGCTCCGTTTTGTATGTTTACCTGGAGACCGCCGGCACAGTGCATCTCGATGATATGCGCATTGTGGCTGGCTCCACGCCAGCCGTTGGCGCAAACCGCCTGGCCAATGGCGACTTCGAGGAACCCTTATCCGTCGGCTGGAATGTCTCCGCCAACCACAGCGGGAGTTCCATCGACACCAGCGTCAAACGAACTGGCAACAGCAGTTTGAAGCTGGTCGCCAGCACGGGTGGCACAACCCAAAGCTCCTCCATTTGGCAATCCATCGCGCCGGCGCTGACCTCCGGCGCGACTTACACGCTGAGTTACTGGTACCGCCCAACCACCAACGCTCAGCCCCTGATCGTTCGCCTTTCCGGGAATGGAATCCGCAGCGAGCATAGCACTGTCGTCACACCCAACGCCGCGCCGACGCTCGCTGCCATCAGCAACAAGACGGTGGCTGAAGGGCAGGAACTATCGTTCAACGTCACCGCGACAGATCCAGACCTGCCGAGCGACATTCTAACCTTCACTCTTGATAACGCTCCCGCAGGGGCCGCCATCGATCCGGGCACCGGCGCCTTCAGCTGGACACCAACGGAAGCGCAAGGGCCAGGAAACTATCCTGTAACGATTCGCGTTCGCGACAGCGGCAGCCCCGCGTTGTCCGCCAGCCAAAACTTCACCATCACAGTGAGCGAGCTGAATCAAACCCCGGCGCTCCAAGCCATCCCCGCGATTACGATCGACGCTGGTCAAACCGCCACGTTCACCGCCAAGGCAACGGACGCAGATTTGCCCGCGCAATCGATCACTTACAGCCTCGTGAACGCGCCGGCTGGGGCATCGATCAATGCGCAAACAGGCGCCTTCAGTTGGAGCATTCCAGCTAACGCGCCCGGCGGAGCTGTCTCGTTTGAAGTGCGCGCCACTGATAATGGCTCACCAGCGCTTGCCAGCTCGACGGGGGTGACGATCAATGTGCGCGCACAGCAGCCGGCCAACATCCGGCTCACGAGCGCCTTCAACAGCGCGACTGGCCAACTCACGCTCACTTGGAATTCCCAGGCGAATGTGCGCTACCGTTTGGAAAGCCGCGATTCGCTCAACAGCGGATCGTGGGTTGCCGGGCAGGAGATCACCGCCACTGGCCCCAGCACAAGCGTTACGATCGACACGCGCGCGAAAGCCCGCGCCTTCCACCGAGTGACGATCATCCAATAAACAGTTCAGGCGCGAACGGGAGTTACGTTCGCGCCTGTTTCAAACACTGAGTTGGAGCGGCTCAGTACTTTTTGACAAACTTCTTGCGCGACTCCTCTGGAACTTCCGGCGCGGATGCGGGAGCCGTTGCCGCAGGCGCGGCAGCAGGCTGTGGTGCCGCCGCTGGGCGTTGTTCCGGCGAGGGGGCGGCCGCTGCGGGGCGCACAGGCTCCGGCGCGGGAGCGGGCTGGGCTGGTGGTTGTGCCGGCGTAAAGTTTAGCCCGCCACCGCCAAAGTTCGAGCCACCCATTGAAGGCGCCGCTTCTGGCGAGAAACGGAATTCCTGCCCGCCCGCTTCCTCCCCTTCCTCGCTCATCTGGGCTTCAAGCTCCTGCACGAAAACCGCGCGCAGTGTTCCGAGGCTTTGCCGCATGAGCTGCTGCTCCTGCGCGTTAAGGTTCCCCTTCGTCTTCTCGGCCAGCATTTCAATTTCATCAATGAAACGCTTGGCGTTCTCCAGGTCCTTTATGGGGGGGCCGCCTTGAGGATTGGGCATCCGGCCCATCAGCATGAGCGCTGTTTGTGAATGCTCGATGACCATGTTCGCAAAAATTGCGGAAATGATCTCTTCGCGCGTGGCTTGCCGCAGATTGTCCTCAGGAAGTTTCCCGTTCATGTTTTTTCAGTTTTGCCGCCGTCACCGGACCCGGCCATTAAAAAGTGTATCAGATATTTCAGCCGCTCTTCCAAATTGACAGTTTCCAGTATGGTTTGCCGCTGATTCGGCGCTGTTAGCAACGTGCAGGTGACCAAATCCGCGAGTTGGCTGGGATTCTCCAATTTGCTGAAGTACTTCATCATCTGGTCGAGCGTCACTTTATCCGGAGCGAGCGCGTTGCTCTCCCCCGTCACTGGATAAAGTTCATTCAGCACCTGTGGAACCGCGCCGCCTTGGGGAGAATGCTCGAAACGTTCCGCCACCAGGTCCAAAACTTTTGCGGTCAGCGCTTCCACAATGATCGTGTCGGAACCCTTGGTCTCGAGCGGCTTAATCGGATGAATTCGATACGGCTTCTGTTGAATCGGAGCGCCAAGCTCCACCCGGGCTAATCCTTGCAGAACCAGATGCGAGGTGCCATCGGGGTGCGTGACGCAGGCGCGAACCAGCCCAACCCCGGCAATCTCGGTGGGCGCCTCGCGCAGCGCTTCCGGCTTCTGCATCGCGACCGCAAAAATGCGGCTCCCCTGCAGAGTGTCACGCAGCATTTTCCGATAGCGCGGCTCAAAGATAAAGAGCGGCAGCAGCGCCTGGGGAAAAAGCGTGACACTCGGAAGCGTCATCACTGGAACCTCCGGGGGCAATACCATGCGGACAAGATGCTGCGCGCCCGAACCGAATTCAAGAGTTTGCGAGCCGGCCCTCTGACCAGAACCCTGCCCCGCAACGCTGTCGCCCCCCGCTTATCCTTTCCTTCTTCCCCCATGAATCCACTGCGGCGACCGAGGAAAAGAAGCCGTTGACAATCGGCGCCAACAAGATTACATGTCATTTTAGTATGAGAGGCATACCGAGGAAGGTGAACCCTGCCACGTGCGAGGAGGAGAACCTGCGCGTCACCGATAAACGGGACAGCGACGCCAACGCGGTGAAAGCGTGGCCGGTGGATGTCCTTGTAATTGTCGCGCGGTGGGATTTACCGGCTATTACCAGGTATTCCCGGTTATTCCCCGCTAATCCCGGCTAAAACCGCTTTTCCGAAAACTTTTTTTTAACCCCTTACTCTGCCGCAGTGAACAGGCCTTCCGCCTTGACCAGCGCGTTATCGCCTGCTCGAATAGGTTAAACCCAAGAGGAGCTTTCAGGGAGACTTCATAGGCTTATGAACATCACACGTCGCAAATTCATTTCCAACACCGCCGCCGCTGGAGCTGTGCTCGCTGCCGCGCCTTACATCAAAGGGCAATCCGTCACGCGCTACACTGTTGCGCTCATAGGCTGCGGGTGGTGGGGCAACAATATCCTTCGTGAGGCCATGGCCGCAGGGAACAGCGACGTCGTTGCGCTTTGCGACGTGGATGAAAAGTTGCTCAATGACACCCATGCGGCCGTTCAAAAATCTACCAATGCCAACCCGCGCCGCTTCCGTGATTATCGCGAGTTGTTTACGAAGATTCGCCCTCAGATCGTCATCGTCGCCACACCCGATCATTGGCACCCGCTGATCACAATCGAGGCCGTGAAGCATGGGGCTCACGTTTACGTGGAGAAGCCCATTGGCCACACCATCCTGGAAGGGCGCGCGATGGTGAACGCGGCGCGGGCAGCAAACCGAGTGGTCCAAGTCGGCACACATCGCCGTGTCTCTCCGCACAACCTGTCCGCGCACCAGTTCCTAAAGCAAGGCAAGCTCGGCAAAGTCGGCATGGTTCGTGCCTTCGTTCATTACCCAGGCGGCGCAGGCCAGTACGTCCCCAACAGTGAGCCGCCCAAGACGCTCGATTGGAACATGTGGTGCGGCCCTGCTCCTTTGAACCCCTTCAACTCTCGCATTCATCCTCGCGGCTGGCGCAACCACCTGGATTACGCGAACGGCACACTCGGCGATTGGGGCATTCACTGGATGGACCAGATCCTCATGTGGACTGAGGAGAAGTATCCCAAGCGGGTTTTCTCCACCGGCGGCCGCCATGTGAAACGCGACAACACCGACGCTCCGGACACGCAAGTGGCCTCCTTCGAGTTCGAATCATTCACCGCCGTCTGGGAGCATCGCCAATACGCCGGCAATCGCGCCGAGAAGACCCACGAGAACCAGCCCGTCGGGTGCTATTTTTACGGCACAGAAGGGACGCTGCACATCGGCTGGCTCGATGGTTGGACCTTCTACCCGTCCAATCGGAACGCGCAGATCATTCATCAGGACGCGCAACTCCACGAGCCGGACCAACAGAACATCAAGGAACTCTGGGCCGATTTCATCAAGAGCATCCAAACCGGCCAGAAGCCGGTCTCCGACATCGAGACAGGCCACCTTTCAACCAACATGGCTTTGCTGGGAATGCTCAGCATGAAGCTGGGACGCAGCGTTCATTGGGACGGCGCCAAGGAGCGCATCATCGACGATCCATTCGCCAACACGCTTCTGAAGCGCGAATACCGCAGACCTTTCGAATATCCGAAGGCGTAGTTTTACAGGAGAACGCGGAGGCAGCCGAGCAACCAGCGAGAGCAGAGGCATTCCGAAAGACACCGGATTGCCGATGCGTGCCGGATACAATGCCCCGATGGTAGGCCCGGTCCCCTGACCGGGCGTTCCTATTCAGTTGGCCCTGCGGCCAACTGCCCATCCACCAAATGCACAACCCGCGGCGCCCGCGCCGCAAGGTTCAAATCATGCGTCGCGATGATCAAGGTCGTTTGTGATTCGCGCTGAAGCTCGCAAAGCAAATCGACAATCTCGCTCCCGGTTTTGGAATCGAGATTGCCAGTCGGCTCATCAGCCAGGATTACCTCAGGATTATTGATCAACGCGCGTGCGATGGAGACGCGTTGTTGTTCGCCGCCAGAAAGCTCGTAAGGGCGATGATCCATGCGATCCTTAAGCCCGACCCGTTCCAGCAATCCCCTGCCCCTCGCGAGCAAGTCGCTTGTTGAGGTGCGCGCGAGTTTGCCAGGCAAACAAACGTTCTCCAAAGCATCCAACTCCGGCAACAGGTAATAGGCTTGGAAGATGAAACCAACAGCTTTGTTCCGCCAACGCGCAAGCGCGTTCCCGCTCATGCTGGTGAGCTTATGAGCGCCGAAACGGATCTCCCCTTTGTCAGCCGTGTCCAAGCCACCCAGCAGATGCAGCAGTGTGCTTTTGCCAGCTCCTGAAGCCCCGCGCAAGGCCACGAACTCACCGCGTTCGGCCGCAAAACTTACGTTCCGAAGGACTTCAACGGAGCGCTTGCCGAGCACGTATCGCTTGTGCAGGTCGCGCGCTTCGAGTTGCGGTTGAGTTTCGCTCATTCGTGGCGAAGGGCTTCAACAGGCTTGAGTCGGCCTGCGTTCCACGCCGGGAACAGTCCCGCCGCGATGCAAATGACGAGCGAAGCCACGCAGATAATCGCGATATCGCGCGGAACAATAAGCGCCGGCAACTCGCTGAAGTTGTAGATGCGCGCCGGGAACAGCTCGAACCCTGTCATCTTGTTCATGAACCGGAGGAACTCATTCCGGTAAGCGACCGCCAGGAGCCCCAGCCCATAGCCGGAAAGCACCCCAAGCACGCCAACAATCAAGCTTTGGCCGAGAAACACCCGCATGATTTGCCCACTCGTCGCGCCGAGCGCCTTCAGCATCCCGATCTCGCGCGTCTTCTGAACCACAAACGTGATCAGCGCGCTCATAATTCCGAACGCTGCCACGACCATAATGAAAAAGAGTATGTAGAACATCACGCTCTTCTCCACCACCAGCGCGTCGAGGAACGTCGAGTTCTCCTCTGTCCAGGTGCTGAACGCGTAGTTGCCAGGCAGTTCCTTTTCCAACTCCATTCGCACCAGGTCCGCGCGTTCAGGATCTTTCAGGAAAATCATCAAGCCATGCACTTGATCATCAAAATCAAAGAAGTCCTGCCCATCGCGCAGCGAGGTGAGAATGAACGTGGAATTATACTCGTAATACCCGACATCGAAGATCCCAGTGATTTCGAAGTCTTCCGGGAGGATGCCCTCTTCCTCGCCCTTCTGCTTCGCGTCGCGCATCCGCTTAAGGTCGTGGGGCGAATAGATCGCCAGAATGTCACCAACATCAACGCCGAGCCCCCGCGCCAGCCCGCTCCCAATCACTACCTTCCTCTGCCCCAAATTGTAACCACCGGACACCATGCTCGATGGCAGCACAGTCATGTTGGTTTCCAACTTCGGATTCACCGCACGCACATACACCGCCAACGTGTAGGGCTGGGGAGTGTTCTGCGTTTCGATGATCACCTGCCCAAATACATAAGGCGCGACTTCTTTGACATCGGGAAGCGCCTTCAGCTTCTCAACCAACGGTTGATACCCAACGATGCTGTTGGTGTGCGTCGTGAGACGGATGTGGGGATTGAACCCGATGATCCGGGTGCGGAGTTCGCGATCAAACCCCGTCATGACGCTGATCACAGTAATCAAAACCGCCACCCCAAGCATCACGCCAAAAATGCATATCAGCGTGATGATGGAAACGAACGTCCGCTTGGGCCGCAAGTAACGCAGGGCCAGCATCAGTTCGAAAGGCAGTCGCGACATTAAACCTCGTTATTCTTCCGCCGACTGCAGTTTCGCAATCACTGACAAGTCTTCGAGCGTGGTGGTGTCGCCCTTGATCTCCGCGCCTGTAGCGATCTGCTTGAGCAAGCGCCGCATGATTTTCCCGGAGCGCGTCTTCGGCAGCGCTTCAGCGAACCGGATGTCATCCGGCTTCGCCACAGGACCGATTTCTTTGCCAACGTGCGCGCGCAATTGATCCCGCAGCGCAGGGGTTGCTTTGACACCCGACTTGAGAGTCACAAACGCAACCAGCGCCTGGCCTTTGAGTTCGTCGGGCCGCCCAACGACCGCAGCTTCGGCAACCTGTGGATTGCTCACGAGCGCGCTTTCCACTTCCGCAGTGCCGATGCGGTGCCCGGCGACGTTCAACACATCGTCAATTCGGCCCACAATCCAGAAATATCCGTCTTGGTCCTGGCGGCAGCCGTCGCCGGTGAAGTAGCTCCCTTTCACTTCAGACCAATAAACATCTTTAAACCGCTGCGGGTCGCCCCAAACACCGCGAAGCATGCTCGGCCAGGGTTTCCGGATCACCAACTTGCCGCCCGTGTTTGGCGGGACCGCGTTGCCTTGGTCATCCACCACTTCGGGTTGGATGCCGAAGAAGGGCAGCGTGGCTGAGCCTGGCTTGGTGGGCGTCACGCCCGGGAGCGGGGTAATCATGATGCCGCCGGTTTCAGTTTGCCACCAAGTGTCCACGATAGGGCAGCGTTTGCCACCGATATGCTCGTGGTACCACATCCAGGCTTCTGGATTGATCGGCTCGCCCACCGACCCCAACAAGCGAAGCGATTGAAGATTATGCTTCTTCGGAAACTCCGTGCCCCATTTCATGAACGCACGAATAGCGGTCGGCGCAGTGTAGAAGACGCTGACGGCATATTTCTCAATGATGCGCCAGAAACGGTCCGGCTCAGGGAAGTTCGGCGCCCCTTCGTACATCAAGCTGGTCGCGCCGTTAGCGAGCGGGCCGTACACTACGTACGAATGGCCGGTCACCCAACCGATGTCCGCCGTGGCGCGCCTGATCGGC
>Ga0196963_10000215_pt1 | contig 55069 bp, 47 predicted proteins | sample S1_5metaG_FD_148600 | JGI IMG/M metagenome (GOLD analysis project Ga0196963, IMG submission 148600) | Soil microbial communities from Anza Borrego desert, Southern California, United States - S1_5 | ecosystem: Environmental > Terrestrial > Soil > Desert | place: USA: California | collected... | reverse complement strand
AGGGGGATGGGTGGACGCCGGTGGCGACGAGCCCGGCGATGTGGGCGATGTCGGCGTGCAGGAGCGCGCCGCACTTGTCGGCGATGGCGCGGAAGCGGGCGAAGTCGATGACGCGCGGGTAGGCGCTGTAGCCGCACATGATGAGCTTGGGCTTGTGCTCTATGCAGACGGCCTCGGCGGCGTCGTAGTCGATGCGCTCGTGGTCCGGGCTGCCTGCGTCGTAGACGAGCGGGTAGTGGACGGGCTTGAACCACTTGCCGCTCATGTTGACCTTGAGCCCGTGCGTCAGGTGGCCGCCGTCGGCGAGGACGAGGCTGGCGAACGTGTCGCCGGGGGTCAGGAGGGCGAGGAAAAGGGCCTGGTTGACGGTGGCGCCGCTGTGGGCCTGGACGTTGGCGAACCCGCAGCCGAAGAGTTTGCAGGCGCGTTCGATCGCCGTGCGCTCGACGGCGTCGTGGAACTCGCAGCCGCCGTAGTAGCGCGCGCCCGGGTACCCCTCGGCGTACTTGTTCGTGAGGCACGTGCCCATCGCGTGCATGACGGGCGCGGAGACGTGGTTCTCGCTGGCGATCAGCTCGATCGTCGTCGCCTGGCGCTGCGCTTCCTTGCGGATGAGGTCGCCGATGGCGGGATCGGCGGCGGAAACCTGGGCGTGGATCGCGTCCGTTGCGGTGTCGTGGGCCATGCGCCGAGGGTACGGGGGCAGCGAGAATCCGATTACAGCACAGAGACACAGAGAAGATGAGCAGGATGAGAAGAGGAATGCTGGTTTGAAGAGGCGGATACAAGAGCCCCTGGTATCCGCTTCTTGAACCCGATCAGTCTCTTCTCATTGATCTCGTCTTCTCTGTGTCTCTGTGCTGAAGTCCGACCGTCCTAGGCCTTGGTCTGCGTCTTGAGCCAGCGTTCGAGGTAGTGGATGTCCACGCCGCCGCGGCGGAAGTCGGTGTTCTCCACGAGCTGCTGGTGCAGCGGGATCACGGTCTTGATGGGGCCGACCTTGAACTCGCGCAGGGCGCGGGCGGTGCGGTCGAGCGCCTGCTCGCGCGTGTCCGCGTGCACGATGAGCTTGGCGACCATGCTGTCGTAGTTGGGCGGCACGACGTAGCCGGGGACGACGTGCGTGTCTATGCGCACGCCCGGTCCGCCCGGGACGTGCCACGTCTCGATCCTGCCCGCGCTGGGGCGGAAGTCGTGCTCCGGGTCCTCCGCGTTGATGCGGCACTCGATCGCGTGCCCGCGGATCGTGACGTCGCCCTGCGCGAACGGGATCTTCTCCCCGGCGGCGATGCGGATGGACATCTTCACGATGTCGACGCCGGTGATCATCTCCGTCACCGGGTGCTCGACCTGCACGCGGGTGTTGACCTCGAGCATATAGAAGTCGCCGTGCCGGTCGAGCAGGAACTCGCAGGTGGCGGCGCCGGCGTACTTCGCGTTCCTGATCATCTTCGCCGCGGACTCGCACACCTTGCGGAGGCGGTCGCGGTCGATGTTGGGCGCGGGCGCTTCCTCGATGATCTTCTGGTGCCGGCGCTGGAGGGAGCAGTCTCGCTCCCAGAGATAGACGGCGTTGCCGTGCTCGTCGCCGAGCATCTGGATCTCGATGTGGCGCGCATGCTCGAGGTACTTCTCGATGAAGACGGCGCCGTTGCCGAAGGCGGCCTGCGCCTCCTGGCTCGCGACGCGGAGCATGGAGCGCAGCGTGGCCTCGTTGTGGCAGACCTTCATGCCGCGCCCGCCGCCGCCGGCCGCGGCCTTGATGATCACCGGGTAGCCGATCTTCTCGGCGACGCGGACGGCCTCCTCCTCCTCCTCGATCGCGCCCTCGGAGCCCGGGAAGACGGGCACGCCCGCGGCCTTGGCGGTCTTCTTGCAATCGACCTTGTCGCCGAGCATCTGCATGGCCTCCGGCGAGGGGCCGATGAACTTGATCTTGCAGTCGCGGCAGGCGCGGGAGAAGTCGGGCCGCTCGGAGAGGAAGCCGTAGCCGGGGTGGATGGCGTCCACGTCGGCGATTTCCGCCGCGGCGATGATGCGGGCGATGTTGAGGTAGCTCTCCTTCGCCGGCGCCGGGCCGATGCAGATGGCGCGGTCGGCGAGGCGGAGGTAGGGGGCGTCCTTGTCGGCGCTGGAGTAGACGCAGACGGTCTCGACGCCGAGCTCCTTGCAGGCGCGCATGATGCGGAGGGCGATTTCGCCGCGGTTTGCGATCAGGACACGTTTGAACATTCGGGTGCCTCGGGAATAGAGACGGGGAGACGCGGAGAGGGAGTGAAGAAAACGCTGATTATGGCGGGATTCGGTCCTTCAAGCTGCGGATCAGGCCGTGCAGCACACGGTCGGTTTCATCGAGCGGGTCTGTCGGCACTTCGTCCTCGGGGAGCATGCCGAGCTCAACGGCGATCTGAAACCGGGTGCGGATCCCGAAGAGAGAACCGCGTGCGCCCCGCAGAAAACGCACGGGGTCGCTCGTGCTTTCCCGCCCGAAGCCCTCCGCGATGTTGCACGGGATCGAGGCTGCAGAACGACGGATCTGGGACCGGAGGCCGAAGCGCTCCGCATCGGGCAATCGCGAGGACACGGTGTGCGCGTCCTTACACAGGCTCATCGCCCGCTGCCAAGCGATCAAGTCATCGATGCGCTTGACGTTGGCCAACGCCCGCCTCCGGCCGGACGCGGACGAAACCGCGTCTGTGTCTTCACTGCGTCTCTTCGTCTCTCCGTCTCTACTTGATGGAGAACAACGCTTGGCCGAACTCGACGGCCTGCCCGTCCTTGACGAGGATGGCGTCGATCGTGCCGTCCTTTTCCGCTTTGATCTCGTTGAAGACCTTCATCGCCTCGATGATGCAGACGACGGTGCCCGCAGAGACCTTCGAGCCCACGGAGACGAACGGCTTGGCCTCGGGGTTCGGCCGGCCGTAGAACGTCCCGACCATCGGGCTGTCGATCGTGACGCCCGCGGGAGCAACGGGCGCGGCCGGCGCAGCGGGGGCCGCCGGGGTCGCGTGCTGCGGAGCGTGGTTCGTCGGCGCGTGCGACGCGTGGTACACCGGCTGGCCCCCCCCCTGCACGCCGCGCTTGATGGTGATGTGCTCCTCCCCCTGCTTGATGCTGACCTCCGCGAGGTCGTTGGCGCTCATCAGGGTGACGAGGTCCTTGAGTTTGGAAACGTCGATCATGGGTTCACCGTTCCTGAAGGGCGATCAGAGCGTCGCCCACCCGATGTCTTTCGGCAGCGAGCACAGGTTCTCCGCCCCCGCGGGCGTCACGAGATAATCGTCTTCGATCCGCACCCCGCCGACGCCCGGGATGTAAACGCCCGGCTCGATCGTCACGACCATGCCCGGCCGGAGCACGTCCTCGTCGGCCGCCATGTACGACAGGCGCGGCGGTTCGTGCGTGTCGAGCCCCAGCCCGTGCCCGAGGCTGTGGGCGAACTGCGGCCCGTAGCCGGCGCGGGTGATGTGGTCGCGGGCGACGGCGTCGATGTCCTTGCAGCGCTTGCCCGGCGCGAGGGCCGCGGCGGCCATGCGGTGCGCGTCGAGCACGATCTGGTAGATCTCGCGCATCTTCTTCGGCCACGCGCCGAGCGTGAAGGTGCGGGTCATGTCGCCCCGGTAGCCGCGGTAGGTCGCGCCCCAGTCGATGAGGAGCGGCTGGTTCTTCGCGAGCTTGAGCGTCGTCGGGCGGTAGTGGGGGAGGGAGCCCATCGCGCGGGCGGCGACGATCGTTTCGAAGGCCGGGCCCGGCGACCCGGCGCCTTTCATCGCGGACTCGAGCATCGCGGAGACCTCGAGCTCGGTCAGACCCGGCTTGATCTCCGGCAGGACGCTCCGGAGCGCCGTTTCTTGGATCTTGATCGCGTGGCGGATGAGGGCGGCCTCGGCGTCGTCCTTGATCACGCGGAGCTTGGCGACGAGGCCCTTGGTGGTGACCAGCCGCGTGGCCGTGTCGGCCAGCGGGCGCTCGATCGCTTCCTTCTCGGCGATCGTCATCGTCTCGCCCTGCACGCCCAGGCGTGTGACGTGCATGTCCTCGATGAGGGCCGTCACGGCCTTGGTCATCGGGGTCGTGCGGATGACGAGGTCGCACCACGCGCTCTGCTCGCTCAGTTCTTCCTCGTACCGACCGTCGCTGACGATCACGGGCCTGCTGGTCGCGTCGGCACGCACCAGGAGATAGGAGTCCCCGCCGAGGAACCCGGTCAGGTAGCCGACGTCGCGCGGGTTGGTGACGAGCAGGTGCGTCACCTCGTCGTGCGTCATCGCCCGCCGGAGGCGATCGAGCCGCTGCATGTACACGGTGCGGGCCACGGGGGGGAGGGCGCGGGCCCTGGCCGGAACCCGGACGGGCGTGCGGCCGGAACGGGCCGGGCGGCGTTGCTTTGTCCCCGCGGGTGGGTTGCGCATGCGAACGGGCATGATACACGGCGTCGGCGTCGGCCAGCGGGGCCCGGTCCCCTCTTGTTCGGGGCGGTTAGCATGACGCCCGTGCCCGGCGTTTTTCGCGAGCGATGGTCGCTGGTTCTGCCGCTGCTCCTGTGCGCGGCCGTCCTCGTGCTCTGGCCTGCGATGGTCGTTCTCGCCGCGCTCCTTCGGGCCGGGGAGGGCGAGCCCGTCGCGATCAGCGCCGGGCTCGTCGCCCGCAGCGTCGCGTGGGCATTGATGATCGGGGTGATCGCGACGTTCATCGCCTGGCCCGCGGCGTTCGCGCTCCGCGACCGGCGGTGGAGCGTGTGGGTCCTTCTTCCGATGGCGATGCCGTCGTACCTCGTCTTCCACGCGCTCGGGCTCCTGCGCGATCCGGCGGGGCCGCTGGGCGCGTGGATCGAGCGGCGGGTCGACGCCGGCTGGACCGACCTCGCGACGCTGATCAACCAGTTCATCGCGGTGGTCGGGCTCGCGGCGTGGGTCTGGCCGCTCTGCGCGGTCGTCGTCGGGGCTCGCCTGCGGGAAGTCCCGGCGCATGTCGACGAATCGCTCCGGCTCGACGGCGCGGGATTCCTGCGCCGGCAGTGGCAGCAGTTCGTGATGGCGGCGGGCGCGGCGGCGGGGGCCGTCGGCCTCGCGGCCGTGGTGATGCTCGGGTCCGCGGTCCCGCTGCACCTCGCCCAGGCGCCGACGCTGTCGGTCGCCGCGTGGCTCGCCGCGACGCTGCACCCGGGCGACCCGGGCGTCTGGAAGACGGGTGTGCCGGCGATCATCGGTGCGATCGCCGCGGCGGTGGTCATCGCGCGCCGCGGGCCCGGGCAGGACGAGACCGCGCTGGGTCGGCCCGCCCCCCGGGCCTCCCGCGTGTACGCAGGCTTGCTGCTCGCGCTCGGCGTCGTCGTGCCCGCGTTCGCGTACGCGACCGCCGTCAGGAACTGGCAGAGCGCCCTGCAGTTCGCGGCGGTGATTCTGCCCGCCCTCGGCGCGAGCATCGCGATCGCTTCGGCGGTCGGCGGCCTCTGCGCCGTCGTGATGCTCTGCGCGTGGCGGGCCGAGCGTGCCGCGGGGGGCGCTGCGCCGACCGCGGGCGTTGTTGCGCTGGGTTTTCTGATCATCGCCGCGCTGACCCCGGGCATTCTCGTCGGCCAAGCGTGGCTGATGGCGGGGATGGCGTTGGGGCCATGGTTCGCCGGCGGACCCTTCCCGGTCGTTCTGGCTCACGCCGCCCGGTTCGCGGGTATCGCGGCGCTGGCCGGCGTCGCGATGGCGCGGCTTGAACCGCGCGACGTTCGGTTCATGCGGTTGCTCGACGCCGGGCACGGACCGGGCGCCTGGCTGCGGCTGGCGGTGGCGCCGCGGGCGTGGGCGGTGCCGGGCGTCGCCGCGGCGACCTTTTGCCTGAGCCTCCACGAGGTGGAGGCGACGATCATCCTGCAGCCGCCCGGGGTGACCAGTCTGTCTCAGACGATGCTCGCCCAGCTGCACTTCGCCCGCAACGACGAGATCGCCGCCGGGTCGCTGCTGGTGCTCGCGGCCACGACGCCGGCGATGCTGCTCGCGGGATGGGGTTTCGCGCGCGTCGCGGAAAGCGAAACCCGGGGGGTGGGTCGGGCGTAAGAAGCCCCGGCGGATTCGGAAGAAGGTACCATGCCCTCGCTTTCGTGAGCAAGAGCGGGCCTTGCGCGGCATGAACGAGCGGCGTGGATCAATCCCGGGCCGGACCGCCGCGTGTGGGCGGGCGCTCCTGCTTGCGCTCGCGACGATGACGGGGTGCGCCCGCGCTCCCTCGGGCGGGCCGATCGAGGACGCGGTGGCGATCGGCGCATCCGGCACGACGCCTGGCCTCTTCAGCTATCCCCGCTGCCTTGACAGCGACGGATCGGCCCTCTGGGTGATCGACAAGATGGCCTACGTGCAACGCATCGACCCGGCGACGGGCGAGTGCCTCGCGCGCTGGCGCATGCCCCGGATCGACCGCGGCAAGCCCACGGGCCTCACCGTGTGGCGCTCGTCGGGCGAGGACGCCCCGCCGTGGCTGCTCATCCCCGACACGCACGAGCACCGGGTGGTGATTTACGCCCTGCGGGACGGCGCCGGGGAGGACGGCAACGAGCCCCCCGTGCTCGCCGAGGTGGGCGGGTTCGGCCGCGACGAGGGGCGGTTCATCTTCGTGACCGACGTCGCGGTGCTGCCGACACCGGACGGGCGGGGCGTCGAGCGCTTGTATATCAGCGAGTATGGCGGCGTGGACCGGGTGAGTATCTTCGAGCCCGAGACGCCGATCCCGGACGCCGCGGCGGTGAGATCGGCCTCGTTCCGCTTCGTGCGCTGCTTCGGCCGCAACGGCACGCCGGGCGAGGAAACACCGGGCGACGTGCGCTTCAGCCGGCCGCAGTCGCTCGCGATCGATGCCGCGGCGCGCGAGCTGGTCGTCAACGACGCCTGCAACCACCGGGTCGGCCGGTTCACGCTCGAGGGCGAGTTGATCCGCTGGTTCGGCGGCGAGCCGGGGGCGGCGCCCGGATTCTTCACCTATCCATACGGACTGGCGCTGCTGGGCGACGGCACGGCGCTGATCAGCGAGTTCGGCGGCAACCGCGTGCAGCGCATCGACCTCGCGACCGGCAACTCCCTGGGCATCTACGGGCGCGCGGGGCGCGGGCCGGGCGAGGTCCTCGTGCCCTGGGGCGTCACGGCGATCGGTGATCGGGCGTACGTTCTGGACTCGGGGAACAACCGCGTGCAGGCGTTCGACCGCCCGCGCGGGCGCGCCGTGCTGGCCTCAGGCGACGCGGCGGGGGGAGGCGGATGACGACGCTCGGCTTTGTCATCGGCCCGCTGGAGTTCGAGTCCCCCATCTGGCTCTGGGGCGTCCCGGTCCTCGTCTTCCTCTCGGTCGTCATCGCGCGCAGGAGCCTCGCGGGGCTCGACAGCGGGTGGAAGGTCGTCGCGCTGGCGGTGCGGTTCATTGTGCTGACGCTCCTGGTCTCCGCGCTCGCCGAGCCTTTGTGGCGCAAGCCCAGCGAGGACCTGGCCGTCACGGCGATCGTGGACATGAGCGATTCGATCCCGCTCGAGAAGCAGCGGGACGTGCAGGAGTACATCCAGCGTGCCGTCAAGACGAAGGACCGCCCCGGCGACCGGCTGGGCGTCATCACCACCGCGCGCGAGGCGTTCGTCGAGGCCCTGCCCAGCCAGCACTTCGCCGGCGCGCCCGGCGAGCACCAGGGCTCGCTCGACGCGACGGACCTGGCCTCCGGCGTGCGCCTGGGCATCGCCACGATGCCGCGCGACGCGGGCAACCGCTTCATGCTCGTGACCGACGGCAACCAGACCGCGGGCGACCTGCTGCAGGCGGCCGCCGCGGCGAAGGCGCTCGGGATCAAAATCGACGTGCTGCCCATCCGCTTCGAGTACGACGGCGAGGTGATGGTGGACAAGCTCGTGGCGCCCGCGGCGGCGCGCGAGGGGGAGAGCGTCAACGTCCGCATCGTGCTGCAGTCGAGCAGGGCGGCGTCCGGGCGCATCCACCTGCTGATGAACGGCACGCCGATCGACCTCGACCCCGCGAGCGACTCGCTCGGGCGCCAGGTGCGGCTGGAGGAGGGGCAGAACGTCCTCTGGGTGCCCGTCTCGGTGCCGTACTCGGGCCCGCAGAAGTTCGAGGCGGTCTTCGAGCCCGAGACGCGCGGCGGTATCGCCGTCGCCGACGCGCTCCCGCAGAACAACAAGAGCGTGGCCGTGACGTTCGTCGCGGGCGAGGGGCGCGTGCTCGTGGTCGCGAACAACGACCAGGAGTCGGGCCCGCTCGTCAAGGCGCTGACGGAGGCGAGCATCCGCTGCCAGGTGGTGACGCCGGACATGGCGCCCACGAGCCTGACGGAGATGAGCACCTACGACGCGATCGTGCTCGTCAACCAGTCCGCGTACGGCTTCACGCAGCAGCAGCAGGAGGACTTCCGCCAGTACGTGCACGACACCGGCGGCGGGCTGATCATGACGGGCGGCCCGGAGTCCTTCGGCGCGGGCGGCTGGATCGGCTCGCCGCTCGAGGAGGCGCTGCCGATCAAGCTCGACCCGCCGCAGAAGCGGCAGATGCCGCGCGGCGCGCTGGTGCTCTGCATCCACTCGGTGGAGATCCCCGAGGGGGTCTTCTGGGGCAAGAAGGTGTGCGAGGCGGCGGTGAACCGCCTCTCGCGCCTCGACTACATCGGCATCAACGAGTACGGGTGGCAGGGGGGGACCAACTGGACCTTCAAGCCCGCGCTCGTGGGCGACGGCACGGCCGTGAAGCGGGCGATCAACAACCTGCGCTTCGGCGACATGCCCGACTTCACGCCCAGCTTCCAGATGACGCTGGCGGAGATGAAGAAGCTCGACGCGGGCCAGCGCCACATGATCCTGATCAGCGACGGCGACCCGCAGATCCCGCCGACGTCGCTCCTCCAGGACTTCAAGGACGCGGGCATCACCGTCTCGGCGGTCGGCATCGGCTGCCACGGCATGGGCGAGCAGGCGCGCATGCAGGAGATCGCGCGCCTCACCGACGGCCGCTTCTACGAGGTGCAGGCGACCGCCGCGGGGCTCGCCAAGCTCCCCGAGATCTTCATGAAGGAGGCGATGACGGTCCGCCGGAGCCTTATCTATGAGCGCCCCGGCCCGGGCATCGCGCCGGTGATGTACGCGGGCGCGAGCGAGCCCCTCCGGGGCATCGGGCGCGTCCCCAACATCAACGGGTACGTCGTGACCGCGGAGCGGGAGGGGCTCGCGCTCGTGACGGCGAAGGTGGCGGGCGGCGACCCGAACGAGGGCGACCCGCTCATCGCGCAGTGGCAGTACGGCCTCGGGCGCACCGTCGCGTTCACGAGCGACGCGAGCACGCGCTGGGGCGGGCAGTGGGTGAGCTGGGAAGGATTCCGCCAGTTCTGGGAGCAGCACGCCCGCTGGGTGCTGCGCCCGCAGGGCTCTGCGAACGTGCGCGTCGTCACGGAGAACAAGGGCGACAGCACGGTGATCACCGTCGAGGCCACGGACTCGCAGGGCGAGCGCCTCTCCTTCGCGAACTTCCGGGGCCGGCTCTCACTGCCCGGCGGCGAGGCGGAGGACGTGCAGCTCGTCCAGACCGCGCCCGGGCGCTACCAGGCGAGCGTGCCGACGGAGAAGTCGGGCAGCTACGTCCTGAGCCTCCGCTACGCGGCCCCGGACCCGAACGTCGAGGGGGGCGTGCTGGAGGGCTCGGTGCAGGCCGCGATCTCGCGCCCGTTCGCGGACGAGTACCGCGTGCTGCGCGACAACACGGCGCTGCTGACGCAGGTGGCGGAGCTCACGGGCGGGCGCGTCCTCTCCGGCGACCCGGCGCAGGACGAGCTGTGGAACCGCGAGGGGATCGAATTGCCGGTGGCCAAGACGCCGGCGTGGCTGGCGTTCACCGTCGTCGGCCTCGCCATCTTCGTCGTGGACGTCGGCGTCCGGCGCGTCCGGCTGGACTGGGCGATGATCGCCGCGTTCGCGCGGGGCGTCTTCGGGCGCAGCAAGGCGGCGAGCGCGACGCAGCTCGGCGGCCTGCGCGCGGCGCGCGAGCAGGCGCGCCACCGCATCGCCGAACGCGCACAAGCGGCGAACCTCACGCCCGACCAGCTCGAACGACAGGCGAAGGACGCCGCGAAGGCCGCCTCGGCGACCGCGAAGGTGAAGTTCGAGGCCGACGCCGAGACGCTGAAGCGCGCGTCGAGAGAGACGCCCTCGATCGCGATCGGCGGGGCGGACGCGCGGCCGGCGCCGATCGTCGAGAAGCCCCGGCCGGTGGATCAGAAGACACAGCCGGGCGAAGGCATGAGCCGTCTGATGCAGGCGAAGAAGAAGGCGAAGGAAGGGATGGACGAGTAGGCATTCGTGATTCGGTATTCGTGATCCGTCCGCGATCGGCGGCCCCCTCTATGAATGACGAATGACGAATCACGGTCGATGTTCCAGGAGTTCCAATGACAGCCATTCCGAAGCAAGCTCCCCTCGAAACCCCGGCGGAAGTCCGCGCCCGGTGCGACGCGTTCCGCGAGACGTTCCACGCCCTCCGGCAGGAGGTGGGGAAGGTGGTCGTCGGCCACGAGCAGGTCGTCGAGGCCGTGCTCATCGCCCTCTTCGCGGGCGGCAACGTCCTGCTCGAGGGCGTGCCGGGGCTGGGCAAGACGCTCCTGGTGCGCACGCTCGCGCAGGCGCTGCACCTGCCCTTCTCGCGCATCCAGTTCACGCCTGACCTGATGCCCGCGGACGTGATCGGCACGAACGTGGTGATGGAGGACCCGGCGACGGGGCGCCGCAAGTTCGAGTTCCAGAAGGGCCCGATCTTCGCGCAGATGGTGCTGGCGGACGAGATCAACCGTGCGACGCCCAAGACGCAGTCGGCTCTCCTGGAGGCGATGCAGGAGCGGAGCGTGACCAGCGGCGGGACGACGTACAAGCTCGCGCTGCCGTTCCTCGTCCTCGCGACCCAGAACCCCATCGAGCAGGAGGGGACGTACCCCCTCCCCGAGGCGCAGCTCGACCGCTTCATCTTCAAGATCGTCGTCGGCTACAGCCAGCTCGACGACCTCATCACGATCCTCGACCGCACGACGGGCACGGCGAACCCCGAGGCGTCGCGCATCCTCGACGGCCAGAAGATCCTCGAGCTGCAGCAGCTCGTCCGGGGCGTGGTCGTCGCGCCGCACGTCAAGAACTACATCGCGCGCCTGGTGCTGGCGACGCACCCGGGCACGCAGACCGCCGCGGGGGGCGCGGGCGGCCCGACGAACAAGTACGTCCGCTGCGGCGCGAGCCCGCGCGCGGCGCAGGCGCTGATGCTGGGCGCGAAGGTCAAGGCGTTGATCGAGGGGCGCTACCACGCGAGCTTCGCGGACGTGCGGCACATGGCGATCCTGTGCCTGCGGCACCGCGTGCTGCTGAACTTCGAGGCGGAGGCCGACCGCGTGGACAGCGACACAATCGTGCGGCAGATCCTGGAGCTGACGCCGACGGGGGAGGCGAGGTAGAGAACGCAGAGCCCGGCAGAGTGGCGGGGAGCAGAGCACGGCGGGGTTGGGTTCTCGATGCTCGGTCATCTCCTCCGCCGCTTTCACACGCCCGACATCCTGCGGCCGCACCCTCGGTGATGCGAACCACACTCCTCAAACTCGCGCTCCTCGTCGCTCCCGCGATGTTCATCGCCGGCGGTTGCGCCCAGTACCCCGTGCACGCCGCGATGAACGACGACAAGATCGCGGTGGTCGTCTCGCGCGACTTCAACGAGGGGATGTCGCCCGGCGATGTCCACCGGCGGCTGTCGGCGCTGCGCGTGAGCGAGAAAGACCGGGCGATGTACGGCGACGCGCCGCCGCGCACGCTCGTCGCCCGCGTGCACCGCGCCGGCGGGGCGTGGGTCGATGACCGCGAGGACGCATCCATCGAGTGGGTGGACCTGACGTTCGACTTCGGGCCCGACGACCGGCTGCGCGACGCGTGGGTCTCGCGCGGCGGGACGCGGTACTTCGAGGGGTGGGCCGCGTCGGGCCGCCGCGGCGAGCCGCCGATCCACTGGCCGCGGACGCCGCCGCCGCCTGTTGAACCACCAAGGGAGCGCCGGATCGATCTTGGCGGCGAAACGCGAACACAGAGCTAGACAGAGAAGAACAGAGGAAAACAGAGGTTGAACGGGGTGAAGAGCATGAGCGTCGGACGCACCGAGAGCTTTGAGCAGGCGGGAGTTTCCGATGCCTGGAACGCACTCTCCCATGACGTGATCGGTTGTGCCGTGCGCGTTCACCGGGCGCTCGGTCCGGGGCTGCCGGAGCGGATCTACGCCGCGGCGATGGAGGTCGAGTTCCGCCGCGGGGGGATCCCGTTCCAACAAGAGGTGGCCGTGCACGTCACGTACGAGGGGGCGGATGTCGGCGTTGTCCGGCTGGACCTGCTCGTAGGCGGTCTCCTGGTCGTTGAGCTGAAGGCAACGGACGGTGTTGCGGAGCAACACCTTGCTCAGCTGGTGAGCTACCTCCGCGCGGCGAACATGCCTCTCGGGCTGCTCATCAACTTCAACGTGCCGCTCCTCAAGCAAGGCGTTCACCGGCGACTGCACGCACCGGCAATCGCCGGGAAGCTCGCCACCGCCAGAACACGAAGCGGTGTGCAGGTTGCGTCTGCTCGCGTTTTGTCTTCAACCCCGTAGCACCTCTGTTTTGCTCTTCTTCTCTCTGTCTTCCTCTGTGTTCCAATGCTCAAGACCGCCACACCAACCCGGCCCAAGACGATCGATGATCTTCTGACTTCGGATCTCATCGCCCGTCTGGACCCGCTCGACCTCTCGAGCAAGCGCGTCTTCTTCGGCAAGCTCAAGGGCGAGCGCCGCAGCAAGCGCCGGGGTCAGTCCGTCGAGTTCGCCGATCACCGCCCCTACACCGTCGGCGACGACATCCGCCACATTGATTGGAACATCTACGCCCGCCTCGACCATCTCTTCCTCAAGCTCTTCCTCGAGGAAGAGGACCTATCCCTGCACATCGTGCTCGACTGCTCCGCCAGCCACGACTGCGGCGAGCCGAGCAAGTTCCTGTTCATGCAGAAGGCCGCCGCGGCGCTCGGCTATGTCGGTCTTGTCAACCTCAACCGCGTGACGGTGACGGCCCTCGGCGACGCCGACGGCGGCGTGGTGGGTGCCCTGCGGGACGTGCGGGGCCGCCGGCGGTTGCACGAGCTCGCGTCCTTCCTCTGCAAGCTCGAGCCCCGCGGCTCGTGCCGCTTCAAGGAAGGGACGGAGCGCATCGCCCTCACCCGCCGCGGCAAGGGCGTGATGCTCGTCTTCTCCGACTTCTTCATCAAAGAGGGATTTGAAGAAGGCCTGCGACGGCTCGTCGGCCACGGCTACGACGTGCTGTGCGTGCAGGTCCTGAGCCCGCAGGAGCTGGAGCCGCCGATCACCGGCGACCTGCGCCTGCGCGACGTCGAGGACGCCGATCAGGCCGAGGTCACCATCTCCGCGCCGCTGCTCAAGCGGTACAAGGCCAACCTCGCGGCCTACTGCAAATACCTCGAGGGGTTCTGCCTGCGGCGTGACATGCAGTGCATGACGGTGCGCAGCGACACGCCGATCGACACGCTCGTGCTGGACTACTTGCGGAAGCGGGGGGTGGTCAAGTGAGCGACGGCACGGTTATTACGGCCGGCGCGAGCGGAGACACGATGAGCCTGCGCTCGTTGCGGGGCCGATTCCTCGTGCCGGGTGTGCTTGTGGCGGGCGTGCTTGGTGGGTACTTTGTCGGGACAATGGTTGAACCTTCGCGCGTTGTGTTTCGAGGCAACACGCTCCTTGTCCAGGCGAGCGGTTTACAAGACACGGTTCACACGGTCCCGGTCACATTCACGCCCGGCAAGTGGAGTCCGCGCCTACTGGTGACGTCGCCGGAGGGCGTGCCCGACTCGATGGTTTGTCTTACCGATCGCGATGACGCTTCAATCGAGTTCCGCTACGGAGCATCGTCCTTGCCACCGCAACACGTGTACTTCCAGTTGTGGGATGGTTTCGGAGATCTGCGGGATGTGAGGTATATCGATCGGAACGCGTTGACGTCCCTCACACGCATCTACTGCTACGAAGGCTTGGGCATTCAGTTTGAGCCCGCGAATGTGGGCCAACGTGTGGAGATTAAGGCAGGCTCCGGGATCGGAGTCCTCGATGTGTTTCCCGACGTCTCGAATCCTGCGCCCGACAAGCGTCATGTCATTCAGGTAATGGTAAGGCAAGCCAAGTGCAGCGCGGGCAGCCTTATGGTCTTCGGGCCGACCCTCCGTGACGGAGTGGTGAGCGTGAGTCCGAAGGAGTGCGAGGGCACCGCCGAAATGCACGTCGGCTTCTCGCGCACATCTCAAGCCGCGCAAGACCATTATGTTTGTGTCGTGCGTCGCGCGATCGGCGGGCCGGCTGCTGCTTTCTGCATCAAGGGCGAAGACTTACTTTCGCTGGACGCCATAACGATTGACGAGCAGGGCTCACGGTCGCCGGTGCGCCTTTCCTTCAGTCCTCAAGTTCCGGTCGATATTTGGATTCTCGACGGAGGCACCGAATGACCTTTTTGACGCCTCTGCTCGCGGGGATCGCCGCGGCAATCGCCATCCCAAGTTTGGTGATCTTGTACTTTCTGAAGCTCAGGCGTAGAGACCTCGAAGTCTCCACAACCTTGCTTTGGAAGAAGGCCATTCAGGACCTCCAGGCGAATGCCCCCTTCCAGAAGCTCCGCCGCAACATCCTGCTCCTGCTCCAGCTCCTCGCTCTCGCCGCGGGCCTGTTCGCCCTCGCCCAGCCCATGATCAAGGGCCAGATCCTCAGCGGGCAGAAGCACGTCATCCTCATCGACCGTTCCGGCAGCATGGCGGCGACCGACGCCGGCACTGAGCGGGAGCCGCGCACGCGCCTCGAGGAAGCCAAGAAGCAGGCGATCGCGCTCGTCGAGTCCATGAAAGAAGGCGACGCCTTCTTCGGCAGCGGCCAGGGCGATAGCGCCATGGTCGTCGCCTTCGACAACCAGGGCGAGCCCCTGCAGCCCTTTACGTCCGACAAGCGTGTCCTGCGCGAGGCGATCGAGCGCATCACGATCACCGACAAGACGACCGCCGCGGACGAGGCGGTGCGCGTCGCCCTCGCCCACCTCAAGCGCCGCAACGTCGAGGGCCAGGAAGTGGAGGGCCTGTACGCGGATGACCCGGTCACGATCCACCTCTTCAGCGACGGCAAGATCACCGACATCGCCAGGGTCAAGCCCGGCGCCGAGAACACCGTCGTGTTCCACCAGCTGGGCGCGAAGGACGCGCCCAACGTCGGCATCACCGGCCTCAAGGCCGAACGCGGCTACGAACGCCCGCAGGACGTGACCATCTTCGCCTCGCTCCTCAACACGCAGGGCCAGGACAGGCAGGTGGACGTCGAGCTGACCATCGACGGCTCTGTCGCGGGAATCCAGAGCGCCACGATCCCCGCGGCGAGCACGGGGAACGAGCTTTCTTCCGTCGCCCGCGCCCGCGCCGAAGCGGCGGAGGCCGAGGCGGTGTCCGCCGCGGGCGCCGACGCGCCCGCCGCGGCGCAGACGCTCAAGCGCCCGGGCACGACGGGCGTCGTCTTCAGGCTCGAGCGCAGCGACGCGATGCTCGCGCAGGTGCGGCTCCGCGCCCCCGGCACGAGCGAGCCGCCCGTCGACAACGTGCTCCCGACGGACGACCGCGCGTGGCTCAGCATCCCGCCCGCCAAGCGCATGAGCGTCGCGATCGTCGGGCGCCGCAATCTCTTCCTGCGATCGGCGCTCGAGGGTCTGCCCCTCGCGCGGCTCGATGTGTTCTCCACTCCGGAGTTCGAGCGTCTGTGGACGGAGGGCAAGGCCGGCGTGTACGACGTCGTCGTCCTCGACGGCGAGATCCCCAATGTCGGTCAGCAAGTGGTGACGGCGACGACCGCGGCGCCGCCGACGCCCGGCGCCGCGGCCCCGGCCGGGGGCACGGCCAACGCCGCGGGCCTCGGCCGCGCCCTGCCCACCGGCAACTACGTCCTCCTCGGCGCCGTGCCCGCGGGCGTGGGGCTGGTGGACAAAGGGACCGTCGCCGGCGCGTCGATGATCGACTGGAACCGCGACCACCCCGTGACGCGCTACCTGGTGCTGGACCCGCTACGCGTCGCGACGTTCCGCAACGTCTTCGTCGAGCCGGGCAACCCGGTGGAGACGCTCGCGAGCGCCGAGAAGGGGCCGGCCATTCTCGAGATCAGCAAGGGGGACACGCACGCGATCGTCGTGCCCTTCGACTACATGGAGTCCAACTGGCCCCTCGACGTTTCGTTCGTGGTCTTCATGGCGTCGTCGGTGAGCTACCTGGGGCACGAGGTGGCGGGGCGGCTGGACGCCCGTGCGCTCACGCCCGGGGGCGAGCTGCGCGACCGCATCCCGGCGGACGCGACCGACGCGCGCCTCCGTTCGCCCGGCGGCGAGACGATGGCCGTTGCCGTGGAGCAGGACGGATCGGTGATCCACCGGCTGGGGCCCACCACGGGCGTCTATGAACTCACGTGGAACGGCTCCGCCGCGCCGGGCGACGTGCGGGACCCGGAGACGGGGCGCAGCCTGCGCGTCTACGCGTCGAACATGCTCGACCTGCAGGAATCGGACGTCGGCGCTTCCGAAACACTGGAGACGGGGCAGGTCTCCGTGCGGGCGAGCGCCGAAAAGTCGAGCAAGGCGGACCGCCGGCTCTGGCCGTACATCCTCCTCGCGGCGCTGGCCGTCGTCATGCTCGAGTGGTTCGTCTACAACCGCAAGGTGCAGATCTGAAGTAGCAGAGTGACAAAGTGGTCGAGCGGCAAAGTCCTGTCGGGCAGGAGAGGTGATGGAGATGGGGGTGCGCTCGACACCGCAAACAGATTCACGAGTGCATCGGTGGCCAGTCTCTTTGCCGCTCCGTCACTCCGCCGCTTTGCCACTTTTCGCAGCGCTCGCTCTGGTCCTGCCGCTGCGTTCATTCGCGCAGGAACTCCCCGCTCTCCGCGGCGGGCCCGCGGTGCAGAGCGTGGCGTGGGGCTGGGCCGAGATGATGCCCGCCGAGCGCCACGCGCCGGTGCGCGTCACGCTCGCGCCGGGCGAGAGCTCGCACGCCGGGGCGCTCGAGCTGCGTTACCCGCAGGACGCGTCGCAAGAAGTCTCGGTCCTCGTTCCATTCTCGACGACGCCCGGCAAGCCCACCATCATCGACCTCGTCGCGTGCCTGCCCACGAATCCGGAGGCGATCAGGCTGACGCTCCTCGACGCGCGGGGACGCACGGCGTCCGCGACGTTCGGCAACGCCGCGCTGGGCCCGGCGTTCCCGCCGCCGTCGACGCCTCTGGGGACGCGGGTCGTCGCCGTGCTGGGCGATCTCAAGGCGCCCATCGCCGACGAAAAGACGCCGATCAGCACGCAGGGCAGCCCGACCGTGTGGTACCCGCAGCCGCAGGAGCAGGCCGCGCCCGTGTGGGACCGCACGACGTTCGTGCGCCTCGGACCCAACGACCTGCCGGACGCATGGATCGCGTACGAGTCCCTCGACCTCCTCATCGCCAGAGAGGACGATCTTCTTTCTCTGCCCCGTCCGCGCCTCGAAGCCCTCCGCACGTGGCTCGAGAGCGGCGGCCGCCTGGCGGTTCTGCTCTCCGGCGCAGGCCAGCGCTGGCGCGAGCTTGCCGGGCCCAACCCGCCGCGGCTCGACGTGCGTGATGCGGCGCAGGTCCGGGTCGGCGAACAGACGCGCGCCGCGTCACTGCCCCCGCCGAGCGAGGGCGCCGAGCCGCCCGCTATCGCGTCCGGCACCGAATGGCCGCGCATCAACGGGAGGGTCGTCCGCGTCGCCGATCGGGGCGCCGCGCCGGGGTGGGTCACGGCGTGGCGGCACGAAGGCGCCGCGGACGAGCACGAAGGGCTCGTCGCCTTCGGCCCGGCGGGCCTGGGCATGCTCATGCTCATCGGCGCCGACCCGGCGCTCATGCCGCCGATGCTCGACGGCGCGACGGTCCGCGCCCTGTGGCGCGACGCTGCGGGCAAGCTGATCATCCCCGACGACACAGCCGCGAGCGTCGCGAACACCTACGGCGGCGGCTCCGGCGACTGCGACGCGACGAAGAACGCGCTCGCGCACTACCTCTCCCTCTTCGCGACCGGCCGCTCGGTGGGCATGGGCTACTTCATCATCATCGGTGCGTGCATGGCCCTGCTGGCGGTCGGCGCGGGGCTCGGGTCGCGCATGTTCCTGGGGCCCCGCGGGCGCCTCTCGGACATGTGGATCGCCGGGCTCGCCTGCATCGGCGTCGCCGGGGTGGTCTCGTACGTGCTGCCCATCCTCGTGCGTGGCGGCGAAACGGTCGTCCAACGCCGCGAGGTGATCGACATTCTTCCCGGCGACGAGGCGAGCGCCTCGCCGCGCGCGTGCGCGACGACGCTCGTCTCCTTCTTCGCGGGCAATACCCGCCCTCTCGCGCTCGACGGCGCGGGGTTCGGCGAGGTCGCCGACGGGGGCTGGTGGCGCGGCGTGAGCGACGGCTACGCGTGGTACCACCGCGCCGTGCCCGGTGCGCCGCTGTCGCTGGTCAAGGACGGCCCCGGCCCCGGCGTGCCCGCCGCGTCGGTGCTGCGCGACCTGCAGCCGAGCATGTGGACGATCCGGAGCGCGTACCGGAGCGGGTGCGTGGCAGGCCTCCCACCGGCCCCGCGTGTGAACGTCGGCCGCAGCGAACGCGGTCTCCCCATCCTGGACGTCTCAGGCGTTCAGGATGGATGGTCGGTGACAAACGCGTTCATGGTGACCGTACCGAGCGTCGCCGCCAACGCCGCGGTGACACCGTCGGCCGCAGGGTTCACGGTGGTATTCGGCGGGGTGTACGACAAGGTCGGCGGCTCACCGTTCGATTCTTCGTCTGTGAACGCAGTTTCGCACGCCGGCAGAGTCCCGGGTTCGCACGGCCGCACCCGCGCCTACGACGCGATCGTCCAGCAAGAGAGCAAAGGCCTGCTCTTCCTCGAATGCACGAAGGGTTCCGACGTCCGCGTCTACCGCATGCTCATCGACGCGCCGACGGAAGCGCCAGCCCAGCCGGAGCAACCATGATCGAGACCAAGGGCCTCACCAAGCGCTACGGCGCGCTCACCGCCCTCGACGACCTCACGCTGTCGATCGGCGCGGGCGAGGTCTTCGGCTTCATCGGCCCCAACGGCGCGGGCAAGACCACGACAATGAAGATCCTGTCGTGCCTCATGAAGCCCGACGCCGGGACCGCCTCGGTCGCGGGCTTCTCCATCAGGTCGCAGTCCGACGACGTCCGCCGCCGCATCGGCTACATGCCCGACTTCCTCGGCGTCTACGACGACCTCACCGTGGACGAGTACCTCCAGTTCTTCGCGAGCGCGTTCGGCATCCCGCGCAAGCAGCGTCCGGCGGTCGTCGGGCAGGTGCTCGAGCTGACCGACTTGACCGCCAAGCGTCACGCGATGGTGGACAGCCTCTCGCGGGGCATGCAGCAGCGCCTCGGCGTCGCCCGGGTCCTCGTGCACGACCCGCAGGTGCTCCTCCTGGACGAGCCCGCCAGCGGGCTCGACCCCCGCGCCCGCATCGAGATGCGGGGCCTGCTGACAGAGCTGGGCCGCATGGGCAAGACGCTCATCGTCTCCTCGCACATCCTCTCCGAGCTGGGCGAGATGTGCAGCAGCATCGGCATCATCGAGCGCGGCCGCCTCCTCTACGCCGGCTCCGTCGCGGACGCCTTCGCCCGCACCAGGGCGCTGGCCTCGACCGGCGAGCGCGTCGTGATCACGCTCGAGGGCGGCGACGCGTGCGCCTCCGCGGGCGCCGTTGCAGGGCGCCTCGCCCTCGACGCGCGCGTCTCGAGCGCCAAGGGCGACGACGCGGAGCGGCGCGTCACCGTCAGCCTCGTCCCGGGCGAGCACGGGCACCACTTCCTGATCGAGAGCGTCATCGCCGCGGGCGGGCGCATCGCCGCCTTCCAGCCCGAGCAGGTGCGCCTCGAGGACGCGTTCCTCAAGCTCACGACGGGGGCGCTGCAATGACCGCCGCGGCGAGCGACACCCGTCTGCGGAGGCTCGGCCGGTCGATCCCCGGCCCCGTCTTCCTCAAGGAGGTCTGGGTGATCGGGAAGAAGCGCGCCACCGCGTGGGTGCGCACGCTCTTCGGGCTCGCGTTGCTGGGTGTCTGCGGCCTGATTTTCCTGCCGATCGTGATCGACAGCATCGAGGGGACGGGGACCGGCATCGCGCGCTTCCAGCTCGTCGCGCCCCAGCTCACCACGGGCCTCCTCTGGTGCGAGTTCGTCCTTCTCGCCCTCGTCGGCGCCGCGATCGGCGCGGGGGCGATCAGCGAGGAGCGCCGCGCCGGCACGCTCGCCACGCTCCTCTCGACGCCCATCACCGCCTGGCAGATCGTCCTCGGCAAGCTCCTGGGGCGCGGCGCGGAGCTCATGATCCTCGCCCTCCTCGGGCTGCCGCTGCTGCTCGGCGTCCGCGCCTTCGGCGGCGTCCGCGCCGAGTCGATCGCCATCGGCTTCCTCCTCGTGGTCCTCAACGCGCTCGTCATCACGCAGACGGCGATCCTCCTCTCGATCCGGGCCAAGCGGGCGGTGGGGCCCTTCCTGAGTTCGCTCACGTTCGCCGCGGCGATCTACTTCATCCCGCCGCTCATCCTGGTGGCGTCGGTGGGGATCAACCCGGGGCTGACCATCCTGGGTTACTCGCCGCAGATGCTGATTTTCCCCTCCTCGACCCCGTTCTCCCTCGGCGCCGTCACCATCGGCCTCAACAACGGGCTCATGGACGAGTCCACGATCTACTCGATGGCCCTCGCCAACGCGGCGTGGATGGGCTCGCTCTGGGCGCTCCTCTTCGCGCTGTCGTGCCTGATGTTGCGCACCGCGATGAAGCCCGACGCCCCGGCGCAGCCGCGCAAGCGCGTGAAGGTCGCGATGACGCCGGCGCCCGGGGCCGAGGCAGCGGCGGAGGGCGCGGCGCCCGCCCGCAAGCGCAAGACGCGATTCGTCGAGCGCTATTCGTCGCGCGAGGTCGGCGATCGGCCCGTCCTCTGGCGCGAGTTCCAGCAGCGCATCATCGGCAGCAAGGCCAAGACAATCACGGTGACGGCCCTGGTCGTGACGGCCACGCTCGCCATCGACTTCCTCGCCGGCCTCCAGGTCGTCCAGATCGCCGTGCCGATGATCGCCTTCGCGGCCGGCATCATCCTCGCCGCGGCGAGCACCTCGCCCGCGATCGCGGCGGAGCGGGAGGGGCGGACCCTCGAGGTGCTCCTGACGACTCCCCTCTCCGCGCAGGAGATCGTGCGCGCCAAGTTCTTGGGCGCGATGCGCCGGATGTGGGTCTTCCCCGCCTTCATCGCCGCGCACATGCTCCTGACGGGCCCGCTCGTCGGCGTGTACTCGGAAGTCCTTCAGATCGGCGAGCTCACGTTCCCCGAACCGTGGCGGCGCGTCTGGAACCCCGACTATGTGCACCCGGCGGCGATCCCAGTCGTTCTGCTGGTCTTCATCCCGGCCATGGGGATGGTCTCCGCCACGGGCCTCGCGCTGAGCGCGAAGCTGCGCCGGACCACGGCCGCGTCGGTCGTGAACATCATCCTGATGGGCGCGGTCTGGCTCGCCCTGCCGCTCATCCTCATGATCCTGGGCGACGCGTTCGACGCCGACGGGCTCCAGAAGATCGCGTGCCTCATCTGGTGGACCTGCCCCTTCGTCCCCGCCGGGGCGGGCATGGGGTACATGGACGGCTCGAAGCGAGGGTTCCCCTTCGACCCGACGCCGATGGGGCCGCTGATCGAGATGCCCTGGCCGCACGGCGAAGCGGGCTTCAGCTACGTCGAGTTCTTCGCGTACACCGTCGTCCTCGCCGGGCTTTACCTCGGCGTCGTCAGGCTCGCGCTGCACCTGGCCGCGAAGTGGATCCTCGCCGGCACCGGGCGCGACCGGTGATCACGCGCGAAGCTCGAACGGGACTTCCTTCTTGAGCCCGGCCAGGATCTCCGCGACGGGCCCGTCAACCTCGTCGTGCGTCAGCGTGCGCGCCGGGTCGCGGAACCGCAGGCGCACCGTGACGCTCTTCTTCCCGCCCGGCAGCGGCTTTCCGCGGTAGGTCGCGACGAACTCGTGCGCCTCCGCGTTGCCGGTGCGCAGGCGTGTCAGCGCGCCGTCGATCGCGGCCCAGCGCACCGAATCGTCCACCACCAGCGAGACATCGCGTTCGATCGCGGGGAACTGCGGCGGCAGCACGACGCGCGACGCGGGCGGGTACGCGGCGATCAGCGCGGCGAGGTTCAACTCCGCGCCGACGACCGCGCCCTCGAGCCCGAAGGCGCTCAGCGCCTGCTTGCTCAGCAGGCCCATGTACCCGAGCGCGGCGCCGTTCATCGCGACTCGCGCGAACGCCGCCGCCTCGAACGCGGGCGCGTGCGGCGGCGACGGTTCGAAGCTGAGCGTCGCGCCCGCGGTCGCCCGCGCCACGCTCTCGATCGCGCCGCGCATCAGGCGCACGCCCGCCCGCCTGTCCGCGCTCCTGCCCGCGGGGGGCGCGTCCAGCAGCAGGCCGAGATTCGTGTTCTCGACCGCCCCGCCCCTCCCGTCCTGCGCGAAGACCGACGCGCTCTCGAAGAGGCGCACGCCGCCCGGGCGCACGACGCCCGCGTGCTGGTTCGCCGCGCGGCACGACAACAGCCCCGCGAGCACGCTGGGCCGCAGCGACGGCTCGTCGCCGCGGCGCTCGTCATCGACGCCGAGCGTCGAGAGCCCCGCCGGCATGAAGAGTTCGGCCCGCGCGGGGGACGTGAAACTGAACGTGACCGTCTCGAAGAAGCCCATCCCGGTCAGCGCGCCCGCGATCGCCCGGCGCGCCGCCTCGGTCGCCTGCGGCGCCGACGCGCGCACGCTGATCGTCTCCCGCACCGGCACCGCGTCGAGCCCTTCGACGCGCGCGACCTCCTCGACGAGGTCGATTTCGCGCGTCAGGTCCGGCCGCCACGCGGGGATCGTGCACAGCAGATCGTCCCCGCCGCGCCCGAGCGGTCCGACCCCGACCCCAACGGCGCGGAGGTGACGCGCCGCCCGGTCCGTCGGCACGTCGAAGCCCAGGATCGCCCGCATCCGCTCCGGACGGAGCCGGACCGTCGCCGCCGCCGCGGGCGCCTCGCCCGCGCTCAGCGTCCCCGCCAGCACCTCGCCGCCGGAGAGGCTCGCGATCAATGCCGCGGCACGCTCCGCCGCGAACTCCAGCGTGCGCGCGTCCACAATGCGCTCGTAGCGGTGGCTCGCCGTCGTGCGCAGCCCGTGCCGCCGCGCGGCGTTGCGCACCCGCACGGGGTCCCACGTGGCGACCTCGAGCACAACGTCCGTCGTCGACGCGCCGACCTCCGAGTCCTGCCCCCCCATCACGCCGGCCAGCCCCTGCGCGCGCTCCGTGTCGGCGACGACGAGCTCGTCCCCCGCGAGCGTCCGCGCCTTGCCGTCGAGCGTCGTGAGCTTTTCCCCCTTGTGGGCCGTGCGCACGACGAGCCCGGGGCCCGCGAGCCTGGCCAGGTCGAAGGCGTGGCACGGGTTGCCCAGCTCCAGCGCGACGAAGTTCGTGACGTCGACGACGTTGTTGATCGGGCGCTGCCCGCACGCCTCGAGTTTGGCCTTCACCCACGGGGGGCTCTCGCCCACGCGCACACCGCGGATCACCTTCGCGAGGAAGAGCGGGCACCCCTCGCCCGCCTCGTTCCGCAGCGTCAGTGCACCGGACGCCGGCTGGGCGCCCCGCCTCGCCTCGACCGGGGCGGGATCGCGATTCGACACGCCGAGCCCCGAGGCGGCGAGCTCCCGCGCCACGCCGACGTGCGAGAGGCAGTCGCCCCGGTTGCTGGTGACCTCCAGGTCGATGCACGTATCAGGACCGAGAACCGTCTGCACCTGTTCCAGCGACTCGCTCGGGAACCCGAGCGCCATGAGCGCGCGCTCGGCCGCCTCCGCGCTCGGGAGCGGCCCGGTCAGGTATTCGTGCAGCCAGCGGAGGCTCAGTTTCATGGGCGAGCAGGGTAGTTGCCGCGGGACGGTCGCGAGAAGACCGGTCCCGATGCGAGGGTTTTTGCTCGTGTTTTCGCGGCGGTCCGGTATAGTCTGCCGGGCTGCACCGGGTGAGCCCGTGCGCCGCGGCGTGCGGGGCGGTGCGCCGCAAGGCACAATGGAGGAAGCGATGAAGAACGCCGTGCATGTTCGTCTTGTCCCCGCGCTGCTCGTATTGGCCGTTGGTTCGGCCGCGGCGCTCGCGCAGCCAACGATCGAGGAGGACCTCGGGACGCTGGCGCCGGGGTCGCTCACGCGCACCGCGGCGTTCAACGGCGGCGCCGACTTCCGGTGGTGGAAGTTCACGCTCGCCAACCCGGTGCGGATGGCGGACCTCACGTTCCTCAACTTCGACACCCACGGCTCCGCGACGGGGGCCGGCGCGATCGATACGGAGATCGGCGTCTACACGGACGCGGGCCTGCTCGTCGCGAGCGACGACGATGACGGCGAGGGGACGCGCAGCGCGATGTCCTTCGGCTCCGGCGATGCGACGTTCCCGGGCGGCTCGACGACCGGCACCCCCGCGATCCACAACGGCCGCGACGGCACGCTCCCCGCGGGCACGTACTACGTCGTGGTCGGCCGCTTCAACGTCACGTTCGGCGCGACGAACTGGGGGGTCTCGACCAGCTCGACGGCCACGGTCCCGGGCACGTACGTGCTCAACCTCAGCCTCGGCTCGGCCGCGGCCGCCGGCGACCCGGCGGGCACGATCGACCTGGGCGCGATGACGATCGGGGACATGCGCCACCGCGCGGCCGACCCGCTGAACGCCGCGAGCATCCAGTGGTACAGGGTGACGCTGCCCGACATCAGCGCCGCCGGCGGCACGTACCTCGACGTCGACACCGAGGGCTCGGCCCTCTCGCCGACGAACGCGACGCGTATCGCGATCTACACGGCGACCGGCGCGATCGCGGGCTCGAACGCGGCCATCAGCCTGACGGACGCCACCGACGGCTCCGGCAGCCTCAGCCAGATGACCTTCGGCGGCGGTACCCGCCCAGCGGTCGGCGGACTCGCGTACAACGGGCGCGACGGCAACCTCCAGGCCGGCACGTACTACATCGGCGTTGCCGGCCCGGGCACGGCGCCCAGCGCAACCGCGGCCTCGGGCCAGGGCTTCGGCTTTACGTCCGCGTCCGCCAACGCCGGGACGATCAATCTCAACCTGATGACCGGTATCGTCACCAACCCGCCCTCGGGCGTTTTCTCGTCCACGGGTTGCGTCACGACCGCCGGCGGGAGTGCGCAGGTCAACGTCCTCGTCACGCTCGGCACCAACCCCAGCGTCCCGAACGTCGGCGTCACGGTGGACGCGAGCACCGTCGGCGGCGGCGCCGTGACGCTGTTCGACGACGGCCTCCACGGCGACGGCGCGGCGGGCGACCGCAACTTCGGCGGCACGGTGGCGGTCCCGGCCGGCATGGCCACCGGCAACTACACGCTCGTCGCAACAATCACCGAGAACGACGCGCCGAACCGGTCGAGTACTGTGAACGGCGCGCTCACCGTCGCCCGCGACCACGCGCCGGCCGGCTCCGTCCCCGCGACGGCGAATGTCCCGCAGGGTTCCGGTGCGCTCTCCTCGATCTCCGCGACCATCGACCAGAACGTCCCGCAGATGTTCAAGATCAACATCTGCGATCCCGCCAACTTCAGCGCCAGCACCGTCGGCGGCGCGACGTGGGACACGCAGCTCTTCCTCTTCAACAGCGCGGGCGTCGGCGTCGTCCTCAATGACGACATCGCCGCCGGCACGCTGCAGAGCACGATCACGAACGAGGTCGTCGCGGCCCAGCCAGCGGGCGATTACTACCTCGCCGTCAGCCGCTACAACGTGGACCCCGTCGCGACGAGCAGCGCCTGCGCCACCGTGGCCCCGAACCTCATTTGGCTCAACGACCCCTTCACCGGCCAGCGCGCGCCCAACGGCCCGCGGGCCGCCGATCCGATCCAGGGTTGGCTCGGCGCCCCCATCGCCGCGGCGGGCGATGTCACCATCACGCTGACGGGCGCCTGCTACGTCTCGACCGGCCCCGTCTGCGACAGCATCGACTGGAACAACGACGGGCTCTTCCCCGACAACAACGACCTGGCCGACTACCTCAGCGTCTTCGGCGGCGGACCGTGCAGCAACGATCCCAACTGCAGCGACCTTGACTTCAACAACGACGGGCTGTTCCCGGACAACCTGGACCTCGAGGCGTTCTTCAGCGTCTTCGGCGGCGGCCCCTGCCTCTAAGAAGGCACCGGGCATCAAGCGCTGGTACAAAGGCCCCGGGTGAGAGCCCGGGGCTTTTCATTCGTCGCTGCTCCGCGGTGCTCCGCCGTGCGCAGCCGCGGTGATCGGTGATCGGCGGGTGATCGCCCTGCGCTGCTCGGCGCGCACCGGCGCGGTCGGATCGTTCCGAAGCCGCTATTCCCGAATCACCGTCCACCGAGATCACCGCCCGCCTCTCCACCTCGTCACGTTCACCCGCTCACCTCCGCAGTCTTCCGTATCCTCCCCCCGTGCACCGCGTCGCGATCGCCCTCACGCTCCTCATCACCGCCTGCGCTTCGCCGCCTCCGCCCGCCGGGGGCTGCCCCGAGGACTTCTCCCTCGCCGTGCTCAGCCGGTCGGACGTCTCCGGCCCCGGCGGCGTCGTCGTCCCTGCGGGCTGGTGGATGATGGACGCCGACGGCGCCCTCCGCGTCCGCAGCGGCGAGGTCCGCCCCCGAGATCCCACGCCCGGCGTTGCCCGCACGCTTTCCCGGTCCCAGATCGAGCAGCTCTGGGCCGCCGCACGGGACGCGGGCCTCGCCGAACGCACGCCGGACGGAGAGCCCGCCGGCACCGTCCTCGCCGCGGCGAGCCAAGACGGGCTCGTCGGCGTGTCGATCAGTGCGGGGGGGCGCAGGCGGACGGTCCTCATTGATCCCGCGGACACCCCTTTCGCCGGGGCCGCTGCGTGCGCTGCCATGATGCGGGAGTGGGCGTGGCGCTGATGCTCCAGCATTGCGGGCGGACCAACCGATAAACCCTGCATGCGTCCGGTGTTGCCGGCCATCTTGTGCGCTGCGCTGGTCGCGTCGGCGGGGCATGCCCAGCCCGAGGCGGGCCGGCGCCCGCGCGCCGCGGGCCGACTCGCCCACTTCTTCGACTTCGAGGAAAAGGACAGCAACCCGGGCGAAGTCCCGCGAGACTGGTACCGCAACCAGGACGACCCGAGCGCGGGCACGCTCCGCGAGGGCTTCCCGAGCTGGAACAAGGCGGCCCTCTCGTACGTGAGCGAGGGCGGCGCCGCGATGCGGGGCGACGGTTCGGCGATGCTGCCGACCCGCGGGGGCGGCACGTCGCTGGTCGTCGGCGTCGGCGTCATCCCGGTCTTCGCCGACACGGAGTACCGCATCGCCGGCTTCGTGCGCACGCAGGACCTGAGGCACGCCGGCGCCGCGATCGTGACGCGCCTGCTCGACAGCGCAGGCGTGCAGATCCCCGGGTCCGCGCGCGCGACCGAGTTCGCGACGTCCGAGGGGCGCTGGCGCGAGCTCGCGCTCGAGACTTCGACGGTCCCGAACGCCGCGTACCTCGAGCTCGAGCTCGTGCTGCTCCAGCCCCGGCAGGTCGAGGCCTTCTACCGCGAGGAAGGGCTCCAGCGTCCGCACCCGGGCGCGGACGCACCGTTCCTGATCCACCGCGAGGACCGCGCGGGCGCCGCGTGGTTCGACGACATCTCCGTGCTGCAGCTGCCGCGCGTCGAGGTGACCACGGGCGCGCCCGGCAACATCGTGCCGCCCAACGCGACGCCTTCGCTCGACGTCACCGTGCGCGACATGGCCAACGAGCCGGTGAACGCCACGCTCGTCGTGCAGGACGCGTGGGGGCGCGAGGTGGACCGCGTCGAGGAGCGCATCGAGGGCGCCGCGTCGCGCCGCCTGACGCCGCGGCTCGCGCGCCGGGGTTGGTTCCGCGCCAAGCTCACGCTCCGCACGGGCGACGGGCAGAACGTCGGCGGCGCCGCGGTGGACTTCGTGTGGCTGCCCGAGCGGGTTGTCGCGTCGGACGACACCGGCGCGCGCGACGCGCACCGGTTCGGCCTCCAGCTCTCGTCGCTCCCGCCCGACCAGCACGCGATGCTCGCGCCCACCGCCGCGGCGCTCGGCGCCGGCTCGGTGACGCTGCCCCTGTGGACGCCGGACCTGACGCAGCCGAACGTCCGCAGGCGCACCGAGACGGTGCAATCGCTCATCTCGGGCCTGCTCGCGAAGGGCGTGCGGGCGCACGTCGCCGTCGGCCCCGTGCCCGACGACACCGCGCGACAGCGCCTCATCGACCGGGATGATTCGTGGTCGCTCCTCGCGAGCCGCGACGCCGAGGCCTGGCGTCCTCTGCTGCAGGACGCCCTTGACCGCATCGGCGCAAAGATCGACGGCTGGCAGATCGGCCTCGCGCCCGCGGGGCCGGGGCTGGCGCGCCACCCCTCGCGGGGCGCGCTCGCGCGCGTCGCCGAGGCGCTCGCGACGAGCCTGCCCGGGCTCGAGCTGCGCGTCCCGACCGACATCCGGCAGAAGTGGGACGCCCGCGAGTTGCTCTCGACGAACACCGAAACGACGCTCCTCGCGCACATCCCCGCCGACCTGTCCCCCCAGGCCGTGCGCTGGGCGCGCGGGCCGTGGTCGCCGATCGCCGCCGCGTCGCCCCGCACGCTCGGGCTGGACTGCATCCTCGACGGGTCCGACGCGTACGACGCGGGGCACCCGGTGCGCTCGGCCTCGCGCCTCGTGAAGCAGGCCGTGGAGTGCTGGCGCATCCTCGGAGAAGATACAAGCCCGCAGGGCTCGGCGCGGGTTTCGCTCTCGCTCGCCGACCCCTGGCGTTGGCCGACGCGTACGCGCGAGACGGCGTCGCCCGCGGCCCGCCTCGCGGCGTGGACGGCGCTCCGGGAGCGCCTTTCCGGGCGGCGTGTCGCGGCCGAGTTCGGCCAGAACCCGGGCGTCGTCTGTTACGTCCTCGCGCCGCTCGACGAGTACGGCGTCGATGCTCCGGGCGCGATCGTCGCGTGGAACGAGGGCGCGGAGCCGGGCCAGGCGTACGTGGACGTCCCGCTCGGCACGGGCGAGCCGCTCGTCTATGACCTCTTCGGCAACCCGACGCCAGCGCCCGCGCCGACGGCGACGCCGTCCAACACGCGCGTCGTGCGCGTGCCGGTGGGGGACGAGCCCGTCTTCGTCGAGGGTGTGGACGCCGGGCTCGCGCGCTTCGTCTCCCTGATCTCGATCACCCCGCCGACGCTGGACGCGGGCGCGGGCGTCGGGGAGCACGAGGTCGTGCTCCGCAACCCGTGGCGCGTCGGGATCAACGGCGCCGTGCGCATCCTGGAGCCGGGCGGGCTCGCGACGGGCCAGAAGGACCGCACGTGGCGCATCACGCCGCGCCTGAGCCCCTTCTCCCTCGGGCCCGGCCAGGAGGCGCGCCTGCCGATCAGCGTCGCCTTCAAGCCCAACGAGGAGGCGGGGCCCAAGGAGTTCGTCATGGCCGTCGAGGTCTCGGGCGACGGGCGGCCCCGGACCGTCGAGGTGCGGCGCACGCTCGACCTGGGTGTCAAGGACATACGCCTCGAGGTGGCCGCGTCGCGGCTCAACGAGGCGGGGGACCTGCTCTTGGAAGCGGCGGTCTCGAACACCGGCCCGCGAGCCCTCACGCTCGAGTTGACCGGGATCGTCCCCGGCGAGCCGCGGGCCCGCGGCTCGATCGCGAACCTTGCGCCGGGGGCCCAGGCGATCCGGCGCTTCACGTTCCCGGGCAAGGCCCGCGCCCTCGCGGGCCAGCGCGCCGCCGTGAGCTTGGTCGACGCCGAGACCGGCGCACGGCTGCTCCGCACCGCGGCCATCGGGGACTGAGGAAGACTCACCGCAGAGGCGCAGCGAGCGCAGAGCAGGCCGCGGGAACGGAGAGCGGAGAACCGAGAACGGGCCGGAGCGCGCTCGCCTCTTCCCCGTTCTCCGTTCTCCTACTTCGATCCGCTCATCTTCCCCTGCGACTCTGCGGTAAATCTTCTTCTTTCGCGAAGATCTGCAGCCTGTGCCCCGCGCTCGCGAGCCCGAGCCCCGCGCACAACCGCTCGCACATCGCTCCCAGCTCCGGCGCGTCAACCGGGATCATCTCCCCCGTGTCCAGCCGGATCACCAGCGACGCGTTGCCCTTGCCCCACGCCAGCTGGTAGTACGACTGCTCCTCCGTCACCAGCACGCGCTGCACCACGCCGGCGTCGTGCAGCAGCCGCAGCGTGCGGTAGACCGTCGCTTTCGACACGCGCGGGGCCCCCGTGCGCACCGCCTTCACCACGCGCTCCGCCTCGAAGGGGCCGTCGAACGCCATCAGCGTGTCGAGCACGCGCGCACGCTCGGGCGTGTACTTGAGCCCCTCGCGCTTCAGCGCGCGCCGGAAGACCACGCACAACGGCTCGATGATCGACAGTTCCTGGCTCGCCGCGGCGGAGAGGCTCACACGGGATCGTACGGGAAAGACACGCGCGAACCCCGGCCCGGCGGGGAACGTACAATCGAGGGATCTTTGACAGACGGGGCCGAACTGGATTCGACCGTGCAGGGAAGACCTGCCGTGGCGCGTCGAGGCGCACGCTGGCCTCGTAAAAAAGCGTGCAAAATAATGATTGCTGAGCGTAACTACGCTCTCGCGGCCTAACTACTAGGCCGCTGGTCCCCCGCGGACGCCTGATACGCGGGGGGCCAAAGACTTCAGGCTGGCGGACATCCGAGATCCTCGGGGATGAAACCGTGAGACTCTTCCGCGGGTATTGGCCGGAACGGAGCCCGTCTGCGGGCGCCGTCCGGGCGAGAGCAAATCGCAGAACACACGCGTAGATGCGGCTTGTTGACTGTCTCGGGACCGGGGTTCGATTCCCCGCGGCTCCACTTGCAAACGAGAACGCCGTCCTGATGGACGGCGTTTTTCATTGCGCCGATCGCGCGGTCACTCGCACGGCCCGCCGCCGAACACCGAGAAAAGCGCGCTGATGTCGGCGTTATCCGGGAAGAGCCCGTCGCGGTTGAAGTCGATCGTGTCGCACCGGTGCGTCGGGCAATCCGCGCCGCCGAAGACGGCGAGAAAGTCGGTGAGATCCGTGTTGTCCGGGTAGAGACCGTCGTTGTTGAAGTCCAGGTCGCCGCACGGCGGGGGGACGACGCTCGCCGTGATCACGCCCGTTGAATTGTCGGTGAATTGGTGGCGGACGGCGATGTGGCCCGAGTCCGTCATCGACACGAGCGGCCCGAACTGGCCGCCGAAGAAGTTGAGATTCATCGGCAGCATCTTCGTGACGACGCCGGGGCCGTTCGCGACAGACCCGCCCACGATGACCGCGTACGGTGCGCCGTGCTCGTCCTGGGTGACGAGCGCCGTGCGCGTCGGCTGCCCTGGTTGGAACAAGTTTGTCGTGAAGGCGATGCGCTCGACGCCCGGAACCGCGTACACGGTCTGCGCGAAGGGCGAGAACGTGGCGCCCGGAATGTTGCGGGGACCTTCGCGCGAATCAAAGACGACGCGCGGCGGCTCGCCCGGCTTGCAGCGCACGATCCCGAGGCTCGGCCCCCCCGTGCCGCCCTGCATCGGCGTCAACTGCACCGTCGCGAGCACCGCGCCATCCTCCGTGACGAAGAGCCGGTGGCTGTTCTGGAGCGCCAGCATGCGCACCTGGAGCGGCTGCCCGGCCGTTGGCGTCAGCACCTGCTGCTCGGTCAGCACCGGCTGCATATCGCCGGGCGTGCCGAGCCACAACGCCGCGGCGGTGGGCGTGCTTGGGGTCATGGTGGCGGTGACGGCGCACAGGCCGCCCGCCCCGACGGCGCCCGCGCCATGGCTCGAGATGTTGGCGCCGGGGAAGCCGGGGGCGGGGACGCCCGGCGGCAGCAACTCATGCACGCCATCTTCGTCGGCGAGGCAGTGCTGCGGCTGCGGTCGCCCGACGCGCACGCCGTACACGAGCACGTCACCCTCGTCGTTGAACCCGGAGACTGATGCGGAGGTCGTGAAGTGTGCCCCGCTCACGCCGGCGCTGGCTCGGAACTCGGCCCCGCCGGGCGTCGAGAAAAACGCGGCGCGGTTGATCGTCTCCTGCCCGATCGAGGCTGGGGCCACCGTGGCGACGAAAGCGAACGCCCGATCGTCCGTCATCCGGCGGACGATCGGAAAACTCGGGCCGTCGAGATTCCACCCCGCGAACGCTCGCCCGTTGACGCCCGGCAGCGGGTCGCCGCCGAGAAAACGGAGAGCGTTGCCCGAGGGGCCGAGTGTCCACACCGCCGGGTATACATTTGAATCGATCTCGGCCATGGCGTTCACGAGCACGTCGCCATGGCCGTTCATGGCGATGGGCACGGCCATCATCTGCCCGCTCACCGTCGTTCCGCCCGGCCCCGGCATCGGCTGGTCTATCACAGCGAGCGGCGAGAGGACGCCGCCGCGCCAGACGTACGTGCCTTGGTAACCGCCCACGGTCGCGAGGAACGCCACGTCGCCGTTGCCGCCGACAATGATCGAATCCATACCCCCTTGCCAGAATTGAACATTCGGCGGCGCGCCCGGCACCTGCTGGCCCGAGTACGCCACGAGCGTCAGCGGCGGGGTCTGCGCGAACGCGCCCGCACTGAACAGAAACACGACCGCCGCTCCGAATCTATTCCGCATTGCCCACCCTCCACGCCGCGGCGGTCAGGCCGCGGGGGCAATATACCTCGCGGCGGGCGAACGCGGAAGGGGGCGGTGCGCGAAACTCTGGTGACCTTCACAAAGCAGCGCACGGACGCGGTCGATCGGGCCTCAGAACATGAGGTTGAAGGCCAGCCGGAGGCCGAACGCGTTGTAGTCGTCGCCGAAGTCCCCCTGCACGCCCGCGGAGAACGTGCTCCCGGCTTTCGACGACCAGCCGACGCCGGCGGCGGGGGTGGCCCAGCCGTCCACGGCCGCGTCCTCGAGCATATTTGTGTAGCTCAGGCCGCCGAAGGCGAACATCGACTCGGTGAGGCGCGCAGTCGCCTTGATACCGTTCTTGAGGATCGACTGGCTCACGCCCGGGTCGATCTCGAAGTCGTCGAACTCGAGCGTCTCGCCCTCGAAGAAGGCGATCTGGTTCGCGAGCGCGAGCGTCCATCGGTCGCTGACGTGCCACGCGAGGTAGCTCGCGCCGCCGCCGCCGAAGATGAGCCCGCCCGCGCCGATGTCCTCGGAGCCCGAACCGCCGGCTGCGAAGAACGGCGTGAGCTGCCACGTGAACTGCGTGTCGGCGTCGGGCAGAACGACGCGGACGGGCACGCCGAGAACGCCATAGCCGTGGAAGACATCGGCGTCCTCGACCGTGTTGTAACTGAACGCGCCGCTGAGGGAAAGGCCGACGCGCTCGGTGAAGTTGCCCGCGCCGCCGAGCGCGACGGTCGCGGACTCGCCCTCGAAGTCGCCCGCCTCGAAGACGCTTGCCCACGCGCCCGCCCAGAGCTGGAAGTCCGCGCGCCGGCGGCGCGTGGTCATCACCGGCGAGCTCTCTTCTTCCGGCGGGTCCTCCTGGGCGGGCCCGCCCTCGGGCTCCGCCGGCTGCACCGGCGCGGAGCGCAGCGTGAACGCCTTGAACTCGTCCGAGAAAAGACCGAAGCGCTGGAACGCGAGGTCCGCCATGCGCGCCGTCGTCGCGTTCGGGTTGCCGTCGGAGACCGCGATCGGCGTGCGCGCGTTGACCTCCCTCAGAAAGTCCGCGACGTCGCCGTCGCCGTTGCGCTTGAGGTACTCCTCGATCTGGTCCTCGAGCTCGTCCTCGTTCGCGGCGGTGAACGTGCGCGAGACGCCGGTGGGCCCGAACGTCAGCGTCGCGTCGGTGTTGCCCGCGTTTTTCGTCACTGTGATGGCGTCGGCGATCCCTCCGTAGTTCAGGCGGAAGGTCGCGTCCACGTTCTCGAACGCCGCGAACTCGTCGCGTGTCTCGACCGCGGCCTCGACGAGGTCGAGGAGCGAGTTGGCGCCGACCGTGCGCTCCTCGCCGCCGCCGGTCGCCGTGATGACGAACAGGTTGGTCTGGGCGAGGCCCGCCGAACCCGTCAGCGCCAGAGCGCACACGTGCCTGAGTCGCACCATGGGAAGTCCCTCCGCCCCCTTCGGGCAGAATCGGCGCTCGGGCCGTGGCGCGCACCGCGTGCTCGGGGTGAAATTCGGTAAACGATCGGGAGCGGGCGGCGAGAATCTCGCCAATTCACTTGCACAAGGCCCGACTTGGAGGCACACTGGAGGCGGCGGCGCGCTCCGCGCCCCGATGGGGGTCCGCATGCGTGGACTGTTGTTGGTTGCGGCGGCCTCGGGCGCGGCGTTCGGATCCATCACCCCGACGCCGATCGGCGACCTCGGCGCGCCCGTCGAGCTGTCCGCCGGCGGCGGCGCTCTCGTCACAGCCTCGCACTACTGGAGCGCCGGCGGCGGTGCGGTCAGCACCGACGGGTTCGCCGCGACGCGCCTGAGCGCCGACGGCTCGACCGCGGTCGGCACGCTCTCGAACGCGCCCGGGCGCTGGACGCCCGCCGTGGGTTTCCACCCGCTGCCGGCCGCGCCCGGGTACGTGCTGAGTGCGCCGCGGGGCGTGAGCGCGGACGGTTCGGTCGTGCTGGTCACGGCCAACGACGGATCCGGCGGCCGCGCCGCGCTCTACAGCACGGGCGAGGGCACGCTGCACGTGACGCCCGCGATCAACCACCCGCTCACGAGCATCCGTCCCGTGGGGCTCGACCTCTCGGCGGACGGCACGACGATCGGCGCGAGCGGGCTCGCGGCGTCGAACGTGAGCAACCTTGCGCAGTACCGCTACACGCAGGCGGGGGGGTGGGCCGAGGGCTCGGTCATCGGCTCGTCCGCGGGCGGCAACCTCGGCCCGGGAACGATGGCCGATTCGGGCGCCGCGTTCGCGACGAACGGCCGCTCGAACTTCGGGTACGACGGGTGCGTGCTCCTGTCGCGCCCGGGCGCGGGCGACGTCGAGATCTTCGGACAGAACCCGATGGAGATCGGCGCGATCGCGATCTACGGCGTGAGCCTGGGGGGCGACCGGGTCGCGGGTTTCTCCGATTGCGTCGAGTGCGCGCTGCGCACGCAGTGGGTCTGGAGCGCGGGGAGCGGCGAGACGGAGGCGTTCGCGTTCCTCGCGGGCAACGGCGCGGACTTCTCGGGCTGGAGCAACCTCTCCCTGAGCGCCATGGCGCCCAACGGCGTCACGTTCGCCGGCACGGGCACGCTCGCGGGCTCTCGCCAGACGTGGATCGTCACGATCCCCGCGCCGGGCGCGTTCGCGCTGCTCGCCGCCGCGGGGCTGGCCGTGCGGCGTCGGCGCTGACGCGGCCGCTTTCCCTAACCTCCGCGCATGGCGACGGTCTTTCTGAACGGCTCGTTCGTCGGCGATTCCGACGCGCGCGTCTCGGTCTTCGACGCGGGGCTCCAGCACGGCGTCGGGCTCTTCGAAACGATGCTCGCGATCGTCGCGCCGGGCGAGTCGCCGACCGAGGAGGAGGCCGTCGCACGCGTGCGGGTGCTGCACATGGACGAGCACCTGCGCCGGCTCGCGGGCTCGGCGCGCGAGCTGAATCTGTCGCAGGACCTCCGCCTGGGCCCGCTGGGCGAGGCGGTCGTGCGCACCGCGGCGCGGCACGCGATGAACGGCGCGGACGGCGCGGCGCTGCGCCTGCGCCTCACGATCACCGGCGGCGAGCTCAACATGCTCCGGCGTGACGGGGGCGAGAAGCCTCAGCTGCCCACGGTGCTGGTCGTGGCCCAGCCGGCGACAAGGTACCCGCGCGCGATGCTCGAGCAGGGTGTGACCGCGACGCTCGCCGACTTCCGCGTGAACCCGCTCGACGCGATGTCCGGTCACAAGACGCTCAACTATTGGCCCCGCCTGCGCGAGCTGCAGCGCGCGGGCGCACGCGGCGGGGCCGAGGCGCTGGTCTTCCAGGTCACCAACCACCTCGCGGGCGGGTGCGTGAGCAACGCTTTCGTCGTGCGCGACGGCGAGGTCTTCACGCCCATCGCGCGGGGGGAGGAGGCGGGTGTGCTCACGGACCACGACGACGATGCGCCGGCCCGGGATCACGGCGGCGGAGGCGTCCCGCTCCCCGCGCCCGTACTGCCGGGCGTCACGCGCCAGTGGGCGATCGACACGCTCGCGTCGCGCGGCCTCGCCGTGTCGCGCCGCATGCTCTCGATCGATGACGTGCTGCGCGCCGACGAGGTCTTCCTGACCAACAGCAGCTGGGGCGTCCTGCCCCTCGTGCGCGTGGAGTCCGAGCCGATCGGCGGCGGCGCGGTCGGGGACCTCGCGCGGTCGCTGGTCGACGCGTGGGCGCTCGAGATCGGCGGCGCCGACCCGCAAAAATGACAAGCCGGCCATACGAACGGCCGGCTTGCGGAGGAGAGATTGCGAGTTGGTTACCGCGGGCCCGGGTTCGGACGCGGCTGCGAAGGCTGGCTCGGCTGTGAGGGCTGGTTGGGCTGCGAAGGCTGATTCGGCTGGTTGGGCTGGGTGCCGGGCTGGCTTGGTTGGTTGGGTTGATTGGGCTGCGTGCCGGGCTGATTCGGTTGGCCGGGCTGCGTCCCAGGCTGCGGATTGGGCTGCGTCGGCTCCGTACGGCCCGGGTTGCCGCGGTTCGGGTCGTTCTGCGGGTTGTCGTCGCGCCGCACCGGCGTCTGGTCGCCCGTGTTGTTGATGTTGCGGCCGTCCACGACGCGCGAGCCGAGCTGGCGCGGCAGGTCAACGTCGAAGTCGCTGAAGATGCGGCTCTGGAACGCGTCATTGGCCAGAACGTCGAGCCGCTCGGGCGTGGGCGTCGCGCGGAGCAGCGTCTGATCGTCGACGCTCAGCGTGTTGCCGGTCGGCCCGAGGTTGAAGGCCGCGAACGGCGCGAGGCGCTGGCCGGTGTTGTCGCCCGTCGCCGCGACCGGCGAGACGGACATGAACGGCACCTGGCCCGTGGACCAGTCCACGATCAGGTCGTTCACCGTGGCGCAGCTGCCCGTCGGGCAGTTCACGGGGCTGTTCTGCAGTTCGCTCGCGAGCGTGAAGCGCGACGTGATCGGGCTGAACTGGTTTGCGCCGGTGCCGGCGGTCGCCCCGCCCGTGGTCGTGCCGGTGCGGGCGTTGCCGCTGCCGCCCGTGTTGTCGGCGCGGCCGCCCGTGGTCGGCGCCGCCGTGCGGGCGCCGACGTTCGTCTGGGCGTTGAAGTCCCACGCGGGGAGGCCCTGGTTGTCGCGGAACGCGAAGGGCTGCGTGTTGTTGCCGGTGACCGAGAGGGCCGCCCACTGGCCCTGCTGGCCCGCCTGCGCCGCGGCGTCCGGCGTGGCGTTGCCCATCGGTGTCTGGACCGCCTCGAAGACGACGCGCTGGCCCTGCCGGAGGGGTGCGCTCGTGGCGAACCACGACGGGCCCAGCGTGACCTGCTCGCGGCGGCCATCGTCGGTTTGTACCGTCGCGACCGCTTGTCCGCCGTCGCCGCCGAAGCGGTTGACGGAGAGCAGCCTGCCCGAGATCTGCGTGCGCTGGGCGCCGCTGGTCATCGCCTGCTGCACCGCGTCCGGGCTCGACGTGAACCCGCCGCCGACCAGCGTCGATGCAAGGCCGCGGTCTTCGTTCGACCACGTCGCGGGCTGGTTGCTCAGGGCGCGCCAACGCTCGTTCGAGAACTCGGGGAGCGTCGCCACGTCCTGCGGCTGCATGTTCATCGTGAGACGGCCGGCCTGCTGGTCCCACCGCACGTCCTGGAATGGGACCACGACGCGGCGCGTCGAGCCGCGGGGCGAGAGCACGAGGTGCGAGATCTGCCCCGTGCCGCGGTCGACGAGCATGTCCTCGATGTCGGCGAGGCGCACGCCCGCGGCGTTGAACACGGCGCGCGAGTCGAGTTCGCGCCAGCGGCCGAACTGCAAGCGCTGCTGGAGGTTCTGCTGGTTGGTGCCCGCCGAGCCGTCCTGCGGCTCGGCGAAGCGCCGCTCGCCCGAAACGTCACGGACCTGACCGGTCTGTCCCGTCTGGCCCGTTTGTTGGTTGCCCTGTTGCTGGGCCGAGACTGGTCCGCTCGGCTGGAGCGCGGGCAGGATTCCCGCGAGCGAGATCAAGGTGTGCGCACACAAGGATGCAATCCGCATCGTTCCTCCTTCTTCTGGCAGCAAAGCCTTCGCTGCACATGAAGTACGCCGGGGCCCCGGGGCGTCCGGTGACGGCCGGGTGAAAAGGCCGAAAGGGAATACGATGAACCGGGGGGTGAGGGCGGTCGCCGACGGCCCTTGAAAGCCGTCCACGCGAGGCTAAACTTGGGGCCCGGCATTGGATCGCCGGCTTCGATCCCGCAATTCTCCGGTCCGGCGCCTGTGGGACAGGCACGGATCGGCCGACCCGCCCGGGAGGCGGCGAGCAAAGCCGGACACGTCCGGCGGGAGCGCCTTTCTCGGCGTTGCCGCCCAAGGCACGAAGGCGAGGAGTTGGCATGTCGAGGCGTCAGACAACCCTGATGACCGCGCCCCAGCAGGTGTCCCGGAAGTACTACGTCGTCGATGCGACGGACGTGGCTCTGGGCCGTCTCGCGGCGGAGGTCGCGACAGTCCTGATGGGCAAGCACCGGCCCGAGTACACCCCCCATGTGGACACGGGGGAGCACGTGATCGTGACCAACGCCTCGAAGGTCGGCCTCCCCGGCAACCGGGGCGAGCAGAACTTCCGGCAGCGCTACACCGAATACCCCGGCGGCCTCAAGCTCGAGAGCTACAACCAGCTGCGCGACCGCCGGCCCGACCAGCTCGTGCAGGACGCCGTCCGCCGTATGCTCCCCAAGAACCGTCTGTCGCGCGTAATGCTCAAGAAGCTCCACGTCTTCCCGGGCGCCGAGCACTCCCTGACGCAGCACAAGCCCGCCGCCATCACCATCGGCTGATCGCACACCGGCGCGTCCCCCGCGCCACGCAGGAAACAAGGAACACCATGAGCAGCCTGACCTCGAACCCGCTGGGACTCACGCTCGGTGACGCGCCCGCGCCCGAAGCGCCCGTCGCCAACCCCGCCCCGGTCCGCGTCGCCAAGCCCGCCGACAAAAAGGGGTGGTGGTGGGGCACCGGTCGCCGCAAGACCGCCGTCTGCCGCGTCCGTATCCGCCCGGCGAGCGGCGACAAGGCCACCGTGCTGGTGATCGGCAAGGACCCGAAGAAGCAGAAGACCGTGGACGTGTACTTCACGGAGATCCGCGACCGCAGCGACGCCGTCGCGGCGTTGAACACGGCCGGCCTGCTCGGTCGGTTCGAGGTCGTCGCCAAGTGCTCCGGCGGCGGCTTCATGGGGCAGGCCCAGGCGATGCGCCTGGCCATCGCCCGCGCCCTCGTGGACTTTGACCCCAACCTCTACCAGCCGCTGCGCGACGCCGGCTTCATGACCCGCGACGCACGCGAGGTCGAGCGCAAGAAGTACGGCCAAGCGGGCGCCCGCCGCCGCTTCCAGTTCAGCAAGCGCTGAGCCGGTTTCATTCAGACTTCACGAACGGGGCCGCTTTCGGCCCCGTTTTTCATTCCGTGCGCGGATCCGGGTGGGATCGGTCCCGCCCGTCACCGCGTATCATCGGAGGAGAGAGCGCCGCCAGGCGGGCGGCGCAAGACCCACGGGCGCGCCCGCGAGCCGGGCGGCGCACGGGCACCCAAAAGAGCGCGACGGTTGAACGCCCCCGCGCCGGAGGCATAGAGCATGTTCCGCGAAGCCAATCTACTGATCGGTCGTCTCCTGCGCGGCGCGGGGTCGGGTGCGCCGCGCCACGTCGAGCAGCTGGACGCGCGCCTTGTGCTGTCGGTGGGCTTCGAGAGCCTGGGCGTCGTCGCCAGCGACTACGGCCCGGTGGTCAGCGCCGACTTTGACGACGACGGGGATATCGACTTCGCGACCAGCTCCGGCTCGCGCAACGGCATCGAGCTCCTCAACATCTTCCTCAACAACGGGAGCGGCGGCTTCAGCGGGCCCACCGAGTACCACTACGGCTTCGCGATCCCCTTCGCCACCGACCCGCCGCTCATCGCGAGCGACCTCGACAACGACGGCGACGCCGACATCGTCGCGATGGGAGCGGGCGTCTTCGAGAACCGGGGCGACGGCACGTTCGAGAACGGCACGCCGCTGGTGGGGTTCGGCATCACCGCCACGCAGGCGGCCGTCCTGAACTTCGACAACAACAACCTGCCCGACATGGTCTTCGTCAACCAGGCCGGCCAGGTGACGATCGCGATCAACCAGGGCGGCTTCAACTTCACGCTCGGGCCGCAGGCCCAGGTGGACGCCACGGACAAACTCGTCGGTGTCGGGCGCGTGAACAACGACTCGCGCGACGATCTCGTCTTCTGGGACGAGGCCGGCGAGAGCGTCTTCACGCTCCTGTCCACGACGCTCAACCTCTCGACCGGCCCGACGCGCAACGGCGTGGAGACGCGGCCGATCGCCGCGTACACCAACCCGGACAGCTTCATCGACCTCGTCTGGGTCTCCGGCACGGGCGCCGACGCGGCCATCGAGGGGTCGTTCGGCGCGGTCTCCGGCTTCGGCGCGGTCACGACGCGGCGCGACGCGGACTCGTTCGGTTACACGCGCGTCGACTCGCTCGCGGACGTGGACAACGACGGCAAGGACGACCTGCTCGTGCTGCGCGAGAACGCGACGACGCGCGAGTGGGCCGCGATCCTCGGCACCGGCGCGGGCGAGTGGGACGGGATCGCGGCGAGGATCGTGCAGGTCCCGCTGGGCGGGAGCCCGGGGAGCGTCCTGCCCGTGGACGTCACCGGCGAGGACCGCGCCGACGTGCTGCACTTCGACGGCTCGCAGATCCGCGTCCTCCGCAGCGTCGTCGGCCCGGCGATCGGCGTCTTCGCGGGCCCCTCGGGAGAGCAGGTGCCGGGGCGGAACATCGCGATGGGCGTCGGCGGCCTCTCCGAGGCGTCGGGACGCGACATCACCGCCGTGCGCTTCTACATGGATAGCAACGGCAACGGCCGGCTCGATCAGAAGGACGCGCTCCTCGGCACGGCGACCCCCGCCGGCACCGCGGCGGCGCTCGTCGCGCCCCTGCCCGACGGCGGCCCGGCGGGCGAGGTGAAGTTCTTCGCCGTCGCCGAGGACGCCGTCGCGATGAGCACGCCCTCGGAAACGACGCTCACGCTCTGGACGCGCGTCTTCTTCCCCGAGGGGTGGCGCGACATCAACAACGTCAACGAGCACGTGCCGATCGTGAACGACAACGACGTGCCGGTGCAGGTCCGCGTCGTGCTGCGCTACGAGACGGGCGAGCGCGACCAGGTCTATATCGAGGACACGATCCCGGCGCGCAGCCGCTGGGGCTTCACGACAGCCGAACGCGGCAACCAGAATTACGCCGTCCGCCCCGACGAGGGGTACGCCATCGAGGTGCAGAGCAGCCTCCCCATCGGCGCGCAGCTCGCCCGGTACGACACCTTCGGCGTCTCCGGCGGCGGCGCCGGGCCCGGCGGCCAGGGCGAGAGTTTCACTAACGTGAGCGCGAACAGGTGGGCTTTCCCCGACGTCTCGACGCGCACGCTCGACTTCCTGCTCTTCTACAACCCCTTCGGCACGACCGCGAACGTCACGATCACCTTCACCAACAACGGCGGCTCGCAGGTGCAGATCACCCGCACCATCGAGGGCTTCCGACGCTCGGGCGCCGCGCTCCAGCTCGAGAACGTCCTCACGGGCCTCACGGACTACAGCGCCGTCGTCGAGAGCGACCAGCCCATCGCCGCGTCGCACAGCCGCTACCAGCCCGGCACCGGGCGCGGGCTCGTCTCCCTCGGTCAGCCGCTGGACGTCGCCGGGCGCTCCGTGCGCACCTTCGCGATCAACGGGCTGGAGTTCCGTGACGGCATGTCGCACCGCACCACCCTCTTCAACCCCTCGGACGCGCCCATCAGCGTGGACATCCGGGGCGACTACGACGACGGCGACCCGAGCCTGCGCACGATCGTCCTCAACCCGCTCCAGCGCCTCTCGATCAACCTCGAGGACGACGCGCCGGGGACCGCCGCCAGCGGCTTCTACCGCATCACCTCGACCGGCGAGGTGCACGTCGCGAACGAGTCCATCGACGCCGACCGGGGAGACTCGCTCGAGACGGGCGCCGCATCCTTCGCCGCGACGCGCTGGGGCATCGGCGACGGCTGGCTCGACCCGAACTCCCTCGGCGAGAACAGCGAGGCGGTCCTCTCTATCTACAACCCGAGCGAGGAGGACCAGATCGTCACGCTTCGGTTCCTGTTCCTCGACGGCACGAGCACGACGACGCAGGTCACGGTCGGGGCGGGCACGGGCAGCAACGTGAAGCTGCACGAGACGTCGGCCCTCGTCGACCGCCCGAACCTGAACTGGTACTCGACCGTCGTGAGCGCGGCCTCGCCGATCGTCGTGTCCATGACGCACTGGGACCTCTACCAGCCCGGCGGCTGGACGACGCTGGGCTCGCCGCTCGCCGCGCCGGTGGCGCTGGAAGCCCCGACCGGCATCGGCGGGTAAGGCGGCGGCGCGCCGCGGCGAGAATCCGCGGCGATCCTGTCCTATCCTCCGCTTCCCAAGGGGGGCAACCCCGCACGGGCGCATAGCTCAGTTGGCTAGAGCGCGGCTGTCAATGCGTGTCCCGAGGCTCTATTTCAAGGCTTTTCGACGACCTGTACCGCTTCTACCCGAGAGGTAGACGGGTATTTCCAACAGGGAGATACCCGCATGTCCGTCGCCGCCGCCAACGCCCCCAAACTGCGCTTCCATCGTCCCTCTGGTCAGTTCCTTGTCGCTCTACCCGAGAACGGCAAGACGATGTACCGCTACCTGGGCAGAGACGAGAGCGAAGCGCGCAAGCGGTACGAAGCCCTCATCGCTGGGCTGCCCGCTCCATCCGCTGCGCCGGTCAAGCCATCCGTCCCGCCGATCCGTCAGGGCAAGACGGTGACGGTTGCGCAAGCAGCCGAAGCGCTCATCGCCTGGAACGTCTCGCAGCATCCCAACCGAGCGGAGATGACCCGCAAATGGAGCGCGCTGTGCCTCAAGCCAGCGGTAGAGCGGTGGGGGAGCGAACCGATCGGCGCGCTAGAGACGGACCACATCGAAGCGTTGCAGTCCGAGTTGGCGCAGACGTTGGCCCCGAAGACGGTCAACGACTACGTAGGCATGTGCAAGCGGATGATCCGCTTTGCAGCGTACAAGAAGTGGCGCGCTCCGATGGAGACGGCGTTTCTGCGCCCGTTGCCCAAGCCCGCCCCGCGCCCGAAGCACTACAGCATCGAGACGCTTGAGCGCATGTTCAACAAGGCGCGCGACAAGAAGTACCGGGCTGGGTACGACGCCAAGCGGGGAACCGTCTACGCCGCTATCCGCTTGCAGTTGCTGACGGCTGCTCGTCCGTCAGAGATTGTGACGCTCATCAGCGGCGACTACGAGGTGGTTGAGCCTGGGGCGTACATGCTGGGGAAGAGCAAGACGGAGTTTTCGTCGTCGTACCCCCGCCATCTGGTTCTCTGCAACGAGGCCGAGCGGTTGCTCTCTTTGTGCGCCGGCGCTTGGAAGACGCCGATGGCCTACCTGTTCGCCGTCAAGCGGGCGACGCAGCATGTCCCGCACAACCTGCGGCATACCGCTGCGTTCCTGCTGCACCGCATGCCGGACCGGGCGTCGCGCGAGCAGACGGACGTTTTCTTGGGTCACATGCCTGGGAACGTCAGTCTGACGTACAACCCGATCCATTGGGCGGAGTACGTCGAGATTGCCGCGCGGTATGCGCGGCATCTCCGCGCTCTGCTACCCGACCATTTCAAGAGCTGATAGCGCTCTGCCAAGGTCAACATCAAGCAGTTCGGCATGGTCGCCGACGTATACACCTGCCATCACCGCCGCCCCTCAACTGTGGCGTACATGCCCGTTTCTGAGTCAAAAACGGGCAGACCCCAGTCAGCGTTCTTCGACTTTGCGCATTCCGCGCGCAGAGGCCTTGCGGCAGTATGCGGTGAGTTGTCTAATTTGACCGCTGCACCAGTCTTTTCTCGCCGCTGCGTCAGTGGCTTGGTACGGGTGGGCAAAGCTCAACGAGGCAACCTATGCGACAGCTCGGTGCTGAGGAAGTTGACCGTAGGTCGTCAACCGTTTCCATCAAGAAGGCAGAATTGAGCGCTGGGCCCGCAGGGGTTAAAGGCTCCGTTGAGCATGGCCGAATGCCTGCGTGGACTTTCGTCACGATCGCAGCGTTCGTCGTCCTCGCTATCGCAGTCGTGAGCTGGGCTGCCGTTGTCGGAATCCCTTGACCTAGACCACCTTCCCGCGCAGCTTGGCAACGCCGACCCAGATCAGCGACCCGATGACGAAGACGCCGCCAGCGGCGGCCTCTCCGGCCGTCAGCCCGGCGACTGCCATGCAGACGAGGAGGACAACGAATGCGGCGGTATGCGCTTGGCTGTCTTTCTGCGCTTGTTCTACTTGATTCATGCTCATGCGGAAGAACCTCCGCCCGTCAGTGTACTTGTTCATGCGAAGCAAATCCACCGGAATGCGGGATGAATCCTTGCGCCGCTCACCGGCTGGACAACACCTGGCGTCGCGCCCACGATACCCAGCCGGTACAAGGAAACTGCGCTTGGCGCGAAAGTCTGCGTTTACTCCGATGTACGACAAACTGCGGGCGCTGTTGATAGCGGCCCGCGAGTCCGCCGGGATAAGCCAAGAAGCCCTCGCAAAGCGCATCGGTCGCCCTCAGTCGTTCGTTTCAAAGTACGAGCGGGGCGAGCGGCGGCTTGACCTGGTGGAGTTTCTTGAGCTTGTCGATGCCCTCGGAGCCAGCGAATCCGCTATTCTCGCAGCCCTCCGGGATCGAACCGTTCCCGCCGACGCCCGATCCAACCGCGGGTCAGCGAAGGTCCATCCTTGAGCGCTGGGACATAACCGTTGACGAGCTGACGCAGCTCATCGACGAGAACCCGAGCATGCGCGGCATCGTCATCGGGTACGTCGCAGAGCTGAAACTCAAGAAGCTCTTCGAGGCGCACGAGCACATATCCAAGTCGTTCAAGTACGACGATCACGACAGGACCCGCAAGAGCGATCGTGTGATTGTTTATCGCGGGAAAGAGTTTTCCGTCGAGGCCAAGTCGTTGCAGACCAACTCCGTCAAGCAGATTGGCGGCAAGTTCTACGGCAAGACGCAGGTTGATGGCAGCGACAAGCGAGAGGTGGTTTTTAGCGACGGCTCGAAACTCGTCACGACCAACCTTTTGCGGAACCAGTTCGACATACTGGCGGTCAACCTGTTCGCCTTTGAGAAGCAATGGCGCTTTTCTTTCGCGCTCAACGCTGACCTGCCGCCATGCGTTCACAAAAAGTACACGGAGAGCCAACGCAAGATGTTGCTGCCGACGCTCATCCCCGTGACTTGGCCGCCCGAACCGCCTTTCGTGGCCGATCCTTTTGAGCTGGTAGAACGGTTGTACAAGCAGCGGTATGGGGGTTGACCAGAAGCCGTCGCTTCTTCGTCTTGATGAAGACCAAGAAGTACGAGTGATTCTTGCGGGCGTGTTCCTGCTTCTTGAGACGGGCGACGACAGGGCGATTGGTTCGAACGACGACGAACAAATCCTTGCAGTAGAAGCCGTAGTTCGCGTACTCGTTGATTATCTCGACATGCGTCAGCCACTGGCGATTGGCGCTCACCTCGTCCTGGCACTTGACGATCAGAACGCCGTCGTTCCGTAGGACTCGGTACGCCTCTCTGCCCGCCTTGAAGTACAGGTCTACTACTGCGCCGTGCCACTTGGGGCCGTCAGGGTCTGATGCTTGACCATTGCTGTAGTTCTCTCGGAAGGCGGCGTGGCTCCCGGAGCCGGCGAGGTGCCCCTCGTCGCGCCTAAAGAGACCCTCCATATACGGCGGATCGAGAACAACGCAGTCAATCGACCCGTCCTCGTACGGCAACTTCCGACAATCCACCCCGTTCAACTTCAGATCGGACGCCTTGAGCTGATACTTGCCTGGCGGTACGCGATCCCAGAAGACCCCCTTGCCCCAGGTCACGTCTGCAACGACAGACCCTTCGGGTACATGGAGTTTCAGTATCTGCGGGAAAACTTCGGCGTTGCCGCTGACGAAGGCGCTCAGCACCGCGTCGCTTGTGGAGACGCCCCCAGCGACGCGCCGCTTCCGTTCCTTCGCTTCGCCGGGCAACTCGGTAAAGAGGTGGCTGGTCATCGTTGCAGCACAATATCCTGTTTTGGGTTGGCCGTCCACTCGGGGGTCGCGTCTATGCGACCAGAGTACGCCAGCCCTTAGACTTGGCCTTCATGACGGATGAAGAACGCCAAGCCTTGTGCGCCGAGTGGGACGAGAATGAGCAGGAACTGGCTCGTCTCCATGCCCTCGGCACCATCAGCGGCGGAGACTTTGCTCTGCGCGAAAAGATGATCCTTCGGCGGCAGGACGAGATTGAATACCTGATCGGCAAGGAGCAGATGCGGGAGCGGCGGCAATGATTGATGCCGTCTAGGAACTTCCAAAAGATGCACGGGCTGCTCTTCTCGCCCCGCCGAACCCGTCCGCCTCGCTCATTGACCTGCCGCAACGTACCCCACCAAGGGCTGTTGAAACCCGAGACCATCGGAGCCAGCATCAACGCATTCGCTCCCCGATAGGCCTTCCCGGTAGACAGCGACAGCGCAGCGCCGCCAGCCCGATCCGACCAGCGAGAACGCCAAGGAACCACGCCCCGCTCAAGCGCCGCAACGATGCGATCCGTCACGATCTGATAAACCTTGCCGCTCATGATCCAAACCCTTTCCGTTTGATACATTTTCGCGCAGAGAACCAACCCGCCTCAGCAGCCAAGCCGATAGCCCGTCGCCCGCCAGTTGCGATTGGAAACGTCCTTGACCTTGCGCAGCAGGTCTAGAACTGCGTCCCTTTGCGCATAGCCCTCGTCAATGCTGATGACCTGCCCATGACGAGCCTTGTCTACGTTGTCCAGCAAGGCATGAAGCGCCCGAGCCATGAGAAGCGCCTCAGCGTCCGTAATCTCCAAACGTCCCGTATGCATGGCGTATGCCTTTCCGCTACTCAGTAGCAATTGAGCAGACAGGCACACACATAGCGCGGAATCAGCGATCGCGCAAGCGGGTCTGAAGGAAAACCCGAGAAAAGATGTAAACAACAAACGGCCCTGACGTACAAAGACAGGACACGAGAGCGAACGCTCTATGACCCGTCGTCCATCAGCAGCGCCAAACCCGAGAGCGGTTTGAAGTAATACGGACCGAGACAAGGCAGGCACGAGAGCCATACCAAGCACGAGCGGTCAGAGGCCTAGTAGCATCAGGCACGAGAGGCCTAGTTACTCCATCTCATTCACCCCCGCATCCGCTACCCGCTCGCTCACAACCCGTCAACAGCCAGAAACTGCACAGGTTTCCCCGATAGACCTGCTCAGTACCTGCGACAGTTGGTACCCCGCCAACTGCACTACCCGCAGCGATGCTCGGTCCCGTAGGGCAGGACGGCAGCCGTACCCAACCGGTGGGGCAGGACACGCGCCGAACAGGAAAAGATGGAAACTGAGAGACGGGTACGGGGGGTGCAGGGCGGCGGAGGCTGCTGAAAGAAGCTGTTAGTAATTTTCGGGACGTATCGGCCCTACCTGCTCGTTTCTAACGTTTGACAAATGAATACGGTAGCAACTGTCGTAGGGCATTTTTCTTTTCTTCTTGCAGTGCCGCAACAACATTGTCAAACAATTCCGATTCTTCTTTCAGATACCTACGTTGCAATTCAATAAACTTGCCGTCATCGTCGCCGTCACGCGCCTCATACATCTGATTAAACGTGGACATTAGCGAGAGCACCTTGACTCGCCGCTCGCGGCTTTCTTCCAACCACTTGATACGTTTTGCAGCCGTCTGCAAACGTGCATACGCAGCCCATTCTTGCTCTCGCTGCCTATCTCGCTCGGCATCCATCGTCCAAACCCGCTCGGCATTGCCTATCGCTGCATTACGCATTCTATGGAATCGATCGCTTGAATCCCGGCCCACGATACGATCAAGCGTATCCGTGCTAGCCGCCATAAGCGCCACATATGCGTCGCCAAGCTCTTTGAAGTGCTCTTTGACGAGGCCCTTCCGGAACAGCCGTTCCTGAACAATGAGCGTAGTGCCCGCGCCGATGACAGCGCCGATCAAGCCACTTGTAGCGCTCAATATCCAGAGCATCTGCGGGTCAACTCCAGCCTGCGCCAATAGCAGCATCATTCCATTGCTCCTTTGGCAGCCTTGCGCCTACTGCCAAAGTGCTCAACTGCCATGTAGCCACATGCAACAGCGAGGCCGCCAATCGTCGCCGTCAGGACTCCCCATATCCAATACTGCTGGACCTGGATTTTATCTTCAAGGCGTGTCAACAGCTCAGTTTGCTTATCCAGTGCGACATTTAGCCTGGTCTCCATAGCCTCTCTCGCCAGTATCTCGTCGCGCATGCGAGCGACCGTCAGAATCTCACCGGCATTTTTCGGATCGATGATCGCTGCGAGCGAATCAATCTGCTTACCCAGGGCGACGAGACGCTCCTGCTGGGCGGTCTCGAAGCCGGTTATCCGTTGCTCCGCCTTTTCAAGTCTATTCAGCACGTCGGTTGCAGAAAGTCTCTCCGCCCGCACGCGAGCTTCTTCTACGCTCGCAGTCAACTGTGCAACCAGCTCGTCACGCCTGCCGATCGCTTCGCGCATAATATCTGCCTCAGTCCGCACTGCGTCAGTGGACCTGCGTACTGCCTCAGTTGACGAGGCGATGTATAGGATGAGGCCTCCGACTGCAATACCCACTATGGCAAACGCGAGCGCCATCGCGTTCCGTGTGCGTTGCAGTACGCGGTTTAATTCGTGCACGGTTGTTTCATCAAGCAAGCCGGCCATGCCCCATTCTACCCGGTGAAGGACCACCGGCTGGCGGCGCTGTATCAAACGGATGCGTTGGCTCCCTCTGCTCTTCTTGGCTTTGACTTTTGGTTGCGCGAAAAACCCGATCCGCTCAGGAATGACGGAGCCCGGGAAGGCTGCAACGTCGGTCATCCGTCAGGAAGCGGCTGCGGCCCGCCAGGAAGCCCCAGGAATCGCCGGACGCATGGAGACGATCATCGAGCAGGCTGGCGTCGTAGACGCAAACCTGAGCGATCTGGACGCCCACAGCGCCAAACTTGGGGATCAGCTCAACCGGGAGCGGGAGTCAGCCCGCAAACGTTTGATGAACCTGAACGCCGCTCTCTTCGCCGCGGGGGTGGCGGGGCTGGCGCTGAGCATCATCGTCGCTCTCTGGTTCCGAACCCGGAAAGCCCTGACCGCCGCTGTCGGGTTCGGGTTTCTGGTCGCCGTGACCTTGGCGGTATCCGTTTTCGCGCAGGCGTTGGCATGGATCGGCCTTGCTGTCGTGGCGCTCAGCGCCGTGGCGCTGGGTCTGTGGGTCTGGATTGACGACAGAAAGGAGCGTCGGCTTCCGAAGCCGAAGGTTGAGGGAGCGAGCGATGAGTAGAGCAGAGACGGAACTGTCCGAGCGGGTCAGGGATCTGGTGGACAGGCTGAATTGGAGGGGTTGGAATGGACCTGTACGTGGACACGAGGGAGAAAACGTTCTCGGTTGTAGCGCCTGGGGACTTGGGCAGCCGGACGGTCATCGAGCAGACGATTCCGGAGACGCTGCCGCTGCGGGCGGTCATGGGGATGCTGGGAGCGATGGCGGCGACGGCCGGTCAGGCTGACATGGTGTTCAAAATCACAATTTCAGCATAAGTACTTCGGCGAGCGACTCCTTCAGTTCAGCTCGCTTGATGTACCCGCATTGGCCGCGCACCTCGACGTGGCGGGCCATTAACGATGGCCGATGCCTAACTAAATCATCCGCGGTCAGGGTCTTGGTCACATACACACGTCCCTCTCCAACATCTAGCGGCGCATAATCGTGGTTGGTTCCTTGCCATCCTTTCGGTGCGATAGCGATATGGATGGGAAAGTCTTCAACAATGCCGCCTTCACAAACGAGACAAACGTCACGGATGAATAGTTTGCGTCCTTGATTGCTCACGTATACCGACAGATAAGCGGCTGGCCGAAAGCGCTCACCTTCAGAGGTGAACTGGTTGACGACGTACGGAAGTGTCTCAATCTCAACGACCGGTGTCGCAGCGGCAAGCGCTCTATCAGCTACCGCCCGAGTGTTCGCCGCAACTTCTTCGATGCTGCTTTCGATCGCTGCGGCAGACTTGACAAGCACGTGGGCTTTCGCTCCCGTCGCTTTGCGCCAGACCCTTGTCTCTTGATCCGACCGCTTCTCGCCCGAGCGTTTGAAGAGAGCCCAGATCGCAGCCACCGCACCATTGAACACAGCGACGATGGCAAGGACGAGAAGACGGGGAAGGCAAAGCGCATTGCGGCGCTCGCCGCTCGCAACGAGGGGGAGGCGGTCATCATCTGCGCGAAAAAAGTACGCTGGCCCTCGCAGACCCTTTCAGGTGTCGCGAGGACAGTTTATGCTCGGCGGTCAAGTAGACGCAGCCGTTGAGAGGCGGCGCAGAACAAGGAGACTCCATGAGGAAGTTCAGTTTTGTAGCGGTCAATGAGATGCGGGAGACGGACGCCGGCACGATGGTTGACTGCGGCATCGAGGAGATGCCGTCCGAGGTGGCCGAATACCTGCTCCGCAACCCCGACGAGGCGGTGTACCTGGTCGTCGGGTACGCCTATCAGCTGGCGCTGGCGGTGACGGGATCGGAAGATCGGACTGCCGGGGACGATGAGGCGGACGCCCGCGGCGCGTTGGCGGACAAACTCTACAAGCGGTGGCTGATCGCCGCCGCCGAGCAGGCAAAGCAGGACTGATCCGGAGTTCGCCGCCCGACGGCGGCGGACTCCCTTCTCCTAGTTCTGTAGACGACGGCCAACCAGCGGCGGCGCTGGCGTCGTCTACGCGTGCGCGAAAAAAGATCGGAGCCCGCGCCAACCAGATCAAACCGGTGACATTCCCATGCTGTTATCAAACAAAGACAACCCGGCTGGGTCTCTTCGTCATCTACGACAGGGCAAGCCGTCTTCGGCGCGGCCTTGTCGTACTTCTCGCCGCAGGCGAGGAACGCAGTCTATCCGCGCGCTGAAGCCGGAATATCAAAGATGTTGCCGCTCTTAGTTCTTAAGAGTTTCTAGTTCTTTGTTCTTATGCAGGCGCAAACGGCCCACTCAACGGCCCACTTTGTCGAGATAACGGCCCACTCTGGGGGCTTGAAACGGCCCACCTAGCGAGCGGGAAACCGGTCCGAATGGGCCGGTATCGTGCGAAACGGCCCACCAGAACGGCCCATCGGAATTGCGTGGAAGACGGGGAAGGAATCTCCGATGCGGACGATGAAGATAACTACAACGAAGGTTATTACAAGGAGGCGGGCATGGGCGAAGATCGGAAACCTTTTTCGGCGTTGGACCTGAAGGCGCTGCGGTACGGCATCGGGCACAAGGTTGCGGCGCGCCCCGACCTGACGGCCAAGATCAGGACGCCGAAGGCGCTGGTCGATCTGTGGATGGCGCTGCTGGAAAGTTTCGCGTCCGACTACGAAACGACAACGAGGACGCTGATCGTCAGGGAAAGTCTGCGGTCCCTGAGGACATTATCGCTGCGGTGATCGCAGCAACGAGGGGGAGAGCATGAGACGCAAGCGAGTTGACAGCGAGGGCAATGAGCTGCCGGTCGGGATAGTCGAGACGAACCGCAGGCAGCGGTACAAGCGCAAGGACGGAACGGTTGGCGAGTGCGTCAGCCGCGGGTATCAGGTACCGGCAGCCGAAGCCAACAGGCTTTCGGGGGCGAGCAAACCGCCCGCAGTCGTCGCCAGGAATCCGCTGAAGCCTCTGGCGTTGCGCAGGTCGTTTCGGTAAGCGTCTTCTGCGGCGAAGTACGCCGCGTAGTTGATAAAGTCGTCCAACGAATCAATGTCGTCAAAGTCGCCGTTGATGTACGCCGCGCGCACGGCGGGCGAGAGAACGTCCTCGTTCTGCTGAACAAACTCGTCAACGTCAAAGGGCTTGCTGACCGCCTTGCCGAACCGGCTGGTCGGCGCTTCAAGCGGCATCGCTCCGGCGAAGATGCTGTCCGGATCGTCGATTGCGTGCTTCGTCAGCCTTCTCTTTGCGCGCAAAAGAACCTGACCCGTCATGATCCAACTGGCTCTGAACGCATCGCCCATGCTGGTCGCTTCGGGCGGACGCCACTGCTCGCCAACTTCGCCCAAGATCGGGGCGCCGCGAAGGTCCGGCGGCGGAGCGGGTTCGGCGTACTGGTTGCGCAGGCCGATGTCGTCCATCGCCGCCTTCTCGCCGACCGCTCGTTCAAAGCGCGCGAGGTTCTCGGGATCGACGATGCCGGATGATCCGCTCTCGACCATCGAAAGCAACTGATCGGTGGGCGTCGTGTTGACGAGCCCGTAGATGCCGTCCTTTTCCTTTTCGACCAGCTGCTTCAGCTCGTCCTGAGCCATCTGAATCTGTTCGTTCACGACGGACGCTTCTCGGCTGGCGGTCTGCGTCTGCGCCTGCGCTACCTCAAGCCCCAGGCGCTTCTTGGCCTCGTCGGAGACCAGCGCCAGTTTGGCCTGTGCCTGCGCGTAGCGGGTCTGTTGCTCGTGCTGGTTGGCCGCAGCGGACAGGATGTTCTGGGCCGCGCCGGCCGCCTGCGCCAGAAGCGAGGCGATGCCCTGCGCGATCTGCTGACCGCTGTAGTCGATTGCATGGTCAACGCCTCTGGGCTGCTGCGGCGTCGCCTGATACGGAAACTCTCGGTAACTAGCCATCAGTGCCCCCTCATCGCCCGCAGCAAGGCGTCCGTGCTGGTCCGCTGCCGCTTGAGCAGGTCAAGACGGCTGACGGCGAACGTCGCCGTGTCGCGGGCGGTCTGTAGATTGATCGCGCTTATCGTGTTCATCGTCAGGAACGGCGCGACGATGCTCATCGCGCTGGTGATCCCGTTGTTGCTGCTCGCGCTTGCCAAGGCGCGAAAGTTCAGTGCTTTTTGAGGCCAAAAAGGGCCGCGCCTCGCTGCATGGCGCTACTGGCAACCGTTTTTGCTTGACGCCGTATCGCCGATTGGTTAAACCAACTGGTCCGCTTGCTCTAGTCCGAGCCGTCCAACGAGATGAGAGGCAACAGGCGTGCGCCTGCTTTCGTCCTATTGGCCGTCTCGATAAGGAGACTGCTTATGGAGAGTTTGCCGCAGACCACCGCGCCGCCTGATGTGAGCCGCACGGCCAGCCAACGAGACGGTCCAAGCGTCCGTCACAGAGGAAGGCTGGAAGGCCTGGCTGACCGGTAGCTCGCAGACCGTTCAGCTCGCAATCACCCTGCCTGCGCGGAGAAGAAACTGATGCCCGCCATGCGGCCATCGGGCAGCGGCGGGAAACTGAAAACGTTGTCGCCCCGCTGAAGTTTCTCCTGAAATTCCTGCGGCGTGATCTGAAGCGACGGGTCGATGCCCAAGACGTTGACCGCAGCCCAGTGCGTTATCTCCTGAATCTTCTTGGACAAGAAGTTGATCGTGTAGAGCGTCCCCTGATAGAGACTGGCGAAACTGGTTGCGTAGTCGCAACCGGCCGTGGGCTTCATGCTCGTGACGACGAAGTACTGCTTGGGGCTGGCGTTGACCCTGCGCGCCGTCTTCTGCTTGTCGGTCTGCTGCCAGACCCCGCCCTTGGCGTAGTCAACCAGCGTGTAGAGCGCCGCCTCTTCGCCGTCCTCGTACGTCTCTTCCTTGATGACGATGCGAACAACCTTGCCGTTCTTGCGCTTGACGCAGAAGCAGCGGAGCGGGAGCATGCGGAACCCTTCGCTCGTGACGTGGCAGACCTGCTGGCCCTCGATGAGTAGACGCCTGAAGCCCTCTTCGCATTCGCCGTAGACGCCGTGCTCGGCCATCTTGGACCGGGGCTTGTCCTCGGCCATCGCCAGCATGCCGTCCATCGCAGCGACGGCCTCGGGGCCGACCTGCTGCAACTGGGTTTCAAACTCGACGGGCACCGCCAACTTGAACCACATCGCATTGGGCGGGAGCAACAGCGCTTTCAGCGCCGCTGCGAACTGCGAGACGGCCTGAGCGCCGGCGTCCGAGTAGGGACGGGCCGTAGCGCGCAGGTCTGCGTCGTCTGTCTCGTATGACCGGCGCTTGCCGCTTCCCAGCACGTCAAGGTGCGGGAGCGTCAGGCGGGCGATGCGGTCCGCTTCCTGTAGAAACGGCTCCCGCTTGGGGACCAACTCATCGTACAACTCAAGGATGTTCAACTCTCAACCCGCCAACAGCGATCAGTAGTTCAATCCAGTGCGAGTAGAGGAACCGCTTGATCCTCTGAGCACGTCGACTCCTGTCGAGTACGAGCCCGATAGGTAGCGCGCAAGACTCAACTTGCGCAGTTCGTCCTTTTTCTTTATCTCCGCAGTCGTGTCCGCAGCCGGAGGCGCAGGCGGAACGATGACCTGCGGCGGTTTCGGACTAGAGAAAATCCCGCCCATCACTTCTCTCCCTTGAGCGCCGCCTTGACCTTCGCCCAGGCGCTCATCAACTCGTCAATCTCTTTCAGCATGGCGGTGTGCTGCGAGGGGCCGTAGCCCTTCTCGCCGAAGCGGGCGTGGCTCTCGCCGATCCGCTGCTCGATGAACCGCTTCAACTGCGTCTCTCGTTCTTCAACGTCCAACGGTTCTCCCCCAAGCGTTCTGCCAGCGCATCGGGCGTCGGGCACCAACAGCCGACAACCTCTCTCGTGATGCTGGCGCAGTTGTCCAGCGATTCGATGGACGCCGCCGCCCATTGCCTGAGCCACAGACAACGGCTGCGCCGCCCGTGCCTAAACCTTCGCAGAAAAGCGGCGACATTCCTTCTGTCGGCGAGAATGAC